>ENA-UOYL01000199-UOYL01000199.1-marine-metagenome-genome-assembly--contig:-NODE-199-length-22655-cov-3.627735_pt1 | contig 22655 bp, 23 predicted proteins | sample MGYA00238173_ERZ767189 | MGnify/ENA primary metagenome ERZ767189 (study PRJEB28943, sample SAMN06267163) | marine metagenome | isolation source: Columbia River Estuary | place: USA:Columbia River Estuary... | reverse complement strand
AAAGCTGGATTTATCTTCTCTGTTAATTGTAATTCTCCTGGAATTGTTGCTGATAATTTTGAAAGTATTTTTTTTCTGCTTTCTTCATTAAGGGCAACTGCACTTGTAATAGTACCTGAAACAATTCCTCTGTGCTGCTCAACTAAAGCAACAAATCCAGAGGCGATAAAATGTAAAATTGGAGCCCGCCCGTTCTTTGTTAATAATGAAATAAAAGCAGATGAAAGTGGTTGTAATTTTGGCAATAACTTGTCAATTATTAGGATTTTTTTATCCGATTTTACAACCGGTGAATTTAAAAAAATAACAAATTCTTTTGAGCCATCTGCCATAGTAACTATTCGCTGCATATCAATTAAAATAGCATCTATTATATTTTGTTCAATAGACATTTCCAATAAAGCTTTTGCGTATCTAATCGCTGATTTTGTTGACTTCATGTTTTAATTCATGTTAATATCATCTGCCAGCTTGTTTGCTAAAGCTTTTTGCTTTTCATCAGAAGCTAAATCTCCGCGAACTATTTTCTCAGCAATACTAAGTGAATATCCTGCTAATTGATTTTTGAGGTCTGTAAGAGCTGCTGCCTTTTCCATAGAAATAATGACCTTAGCACTTTCAACAATTTTAGTAGCCTCGATTTTAGCTTTATTTTTGGCTTCGTCGACTAATTTATTAGCGATTTCTTGCGCATCTTTTATAAGAGAATCTCTTTCAGATCTCGCTTCCTTTAAAATTTTCTCATTTTCAGCTTGAAGCTCTTGCATTTCTGCTCGAGTTTTATCGGCTAAATCTAATGCTTCTTGAATTTTTTGTTCTCTTGCATTGACGGCATTTAATATTGGCTTCCAAGCGTATTTTGCCAATAAAAATAATAAAAGGCAAAAAACCAATCCTGTCCAAAATAACAATCCGTAATCAGGTAATATTAAGTCCATATTCTAATTTTATTTTTTTTAAACTAAAAATATTGACCACAACCAACCGTTGCGGTCAATATTATTTTTTTTATTGCTTCGCTCCCAAGAATCCAACTACTACTCCGAAAAGTGCAATACCTTCTACTAAGGCTGCTGCAATTAACATCGTTGTAGTTATTTTTCCTGATGCTTCTGGGTTACGAGCTATCGCTTCAACGGCTGATCCACCGATTCTACCGATACCTACACCTGCACCTAAAACTGCTAATCCAGCTCCGATCGCTGCAATACTTCCAAACATTCCTGTCATTATATATGGTTTTAAAATTACTAATTAATGATGTTCCTCTTCAACTGCCGCACCAATAAACAATGCGGAAAGCATTGTGAAAAGATACGCCTGTAAAAAAGCAACTAACAATTCCAAAATAGATATAAACAAAGCCATTGGTACCGATAAGGCGCTCCAAGCAATACTTTTATTTATAAAAATTAAAGAAATGAGTGCTAAAATTATAATATGACCTGCAGTAATATTTGCAAAAAGTCGAATCATTAATGCAATGGGTTTTGTAAAAATCCCTACGATTTCGATTGGGACCATGATAATTAATATAGGAATCGGTACGCCTGGTGTGGCAAAAATATGACGCCAATAATTTTTATTTCCTGAAAAAACGGTTAATACCAAAGTACACATTGCTAAGAATAAGGTAACACTAATATTCCCTGTTAAATTAGCACCGCCAGGTAAAATCGGAACCATTCCCAATAAATTATTTAGCAAGATGAAAAAGAATGCTGTGAGTAGGTAAGGAACATACTTTTTGTATTTGTGTTCTCCAATATTTGCTTTCGCAATGTCGTCTTGAACAAAAAGAATAAGCGGCTCTATAAACTTAGCAATTCCCTTTGGAGAAACAGCACCATTTTTGTTGTAGAACCTTGCAGTTGATAGCATAATTAATAAAATAAGAAAAACGCCAATGAAAAGAGACAAAACATTTTTTGTGATGGATAAGTCGAGTGGTTTTTCATTGTGAGGATGTCCTTCTTTAAAATGAATTTTACCTTCTTCTAACTTATAGATTTTCTCATGAAAAAGAGCGTAACCTTCTGCCAGTCCTACGCCTTTATAAAAAGTAAAAATCTCACCAGTTTTTGCATCTTTCTGTGATTCATGAATACCATGATAAAAATAGCTTGCATTAAAAACTTTGAACTCCTTATCATATAATATTACCGGAAGATACAATGATACACCATCATGCTCACTACCCCACAAATGCCATTCATGCGCATCTTTTACGTGATGCATGATCATTTCGTTTACATTAAATTCTTCCTTTTTTTCGGCATGTAAATTAGATAAAAACCCAAATGAGAAGACCAATAAAATGAACTTAAAAACTAGTTTGAATAGCGTGTTTTTTGCTGTCATTACCTCTTCTTTTACCAAAACTTTTATAAAATTATTTGCAAAGATAGTTAAACTTTGTAAAACAACAATTAAAAAATAAATGGTTTTTTTATTGCTTTGAGTTTACTTTTTTATACCATTTTATACCAAGCATAAGTAAAATAGCAAGTCCAAAAAAACCGAGAGTTGCATAGATCCAATTGAGGTTATTTTTTAATACTACAAGAAAAACAATAATCACTAAGAACAAGGTTGCAACTTCGTTCCAAATTCGTAAAGCGGTGGAAGACCACTTAAATTTTTGCTTGTTTATATCGAGCATTATTTTTTGACAAATAAAATGATAGACAATTAATAATGCTACAAAAAGTAATTTTGTATGCATCCAAGGCATTTTTAAAAGTGCTGGATTGAGCCATAGCATCCAAACACCAAAAAAAAGTGTCAGAATCATAGCAGGAGTAGTAATAATCCACCATAATTTTTTTTCCATGACACAAAATTGTTCTTGCAATATTTTTTGCTTTTCAGCATCAAACTTGGTAGATTCAATGTGATAAATAAATAAACGCACGATGTAGAATAAACCTGCAAACCAACTTACTACAAAAATGATGTGTAGTGATTTTATAATATCATATGTCATGCTGCAAAATTAAAGTATTCTTTAGTAAAATTTGTGCTTTTGGAAAAATGAACTTAATATTGTCTACATGTTAAAGTTCAAAATTTTATTGTTGCTTTTTCTTTTATTAAAAATAACCTCATTTTTTTCTCAAGAAAGTATGCTTTCAATCGATGGCACTTACCTTGGAAAAAATCTACTTGTCAGTAATCCCCCTCAAGCTGATGGTTTTGGTTTTTGCGTAAATAAAGTAACTGTAAATGGAGAAGTTTTACCCGCTACTATTCAAAAAGCAAATTTTGAAATTGATTTTTCATTATTTAATATAAAGTCAGGGGAACAACTCTTTATCGTCCTTGAGCATAATGATGGTTGTGTTCCAAAATTTGTTAATCCAGAGGTTTTACTCCCGAAGAGTACATTTATTTGTCAAAAAATTAGTGCGACAAAAAATGGATTGATTTCCTGGACGACCACTAGTGAAAAAGAAATAATAGATTTTGCAATAGAGCAATTTAAATGGAATAAATGGGTAAAGGTTGGAGAAGTTCGTGGAAATGGAGGGCAAGGATTAAATAACTATACTTTTCAGATTATAACTCATTCCGGTAAAAATAGAGTGCGAGTTTCACAAATTGACAATACCGGTGTAAAGAGGTTTTCACCTGAAACATCATTCAATTCTCCTTCAGCAGTCGTCAAAAAATCTCCTGCGAAAGTGAGAGATTATATTTACTTCAAAGCAAACCAAAAAGCGGTAAAAAGTAAATTTGAATTGTACGATGCATTCGGAAATTTATTAAAAGTTGGGTTTTCAGATCTTGTAGATTGTAGAAATCTCGTAAATGGCGTCTATTTCATTAATTTTGATAACACAACCGAGAAATTTATTAAGGCAGGAAAATGATAAAAAAAATCGAGCATCTTGGAATCGCAGTTAACAGCTTAGATGAGGCAATACCTTTGTATGAAAGATTATTGCAAACAACTTGCTACAAAACAGAATCCGTTTCCTCTGAAGGTGTTAACACTGCTTTTTTTCAAATTGGCGAAGCTAAAATTGAACTTTTAGAAGCAAACAATCAAAATTCTCCAATTGCAAAGTTTTTGTCTAAAAGAGGAGAAGGATTTCACCACGTAGCCTTTGAAGTTGATGACATTGAAGAAGAACTTGCTAGACTTCAAAAATTAGACTTTATTTTACTTCATCTTAGCCCAAAAGAAGGCGCAGACAATAAAAGAATCGCTTTTTTGCATCCGAAATCTACAATGGGCATGCTAATTGAACTTTGCCAAGATAATATTTCTAAGTCCTAATATTTTTATAGGAAAATCTCTAACTTAAATTATTTTTAAGGAATATGAGATTATGACAATTCTATGACACTAATACTTGAAATGTAACGATATTTGCAGAGAAATATATCGATTAATCTGTGCTCAAGAATCTCCACACAATTGCATTTACTCACCGAACAATGACGGTGACAAATATTGGCTTTTTGCACATTGAAAAGGAAGCACAAAAAGAGCGTCTTTCAGCTCTAAAGGCAATTTTTAACTTTGAGGAATTGTATTTTTTATCCACTTGTAATCGTGTTGAATTAACATTCCTTTCGAAAGAAAAAACCAAGTTTTCTTTAACAAAAGAACTTTTAAAAACACTTTATCCTTCTTTTCAAGAAGATCAAATAGACGATTTTTCAAACTCAGCAGAATATTATTCCGGTACAGAGGCGATAAATCATGCTCTTTCAGTTGCAGCTTCAATTGATTCAATGATTGTTGGAGAACGGGAAATTATTACTCAAGTAAGAACCGCCTACGATCACTGCAGAGATTGCGGTTTAACGGGTGATGTGTTACGCTTACTTTTTCGACATGTTATAGAAACAGCAAAAAAAGTATACACGAAGACAAGTATTGCAACAAAACCTGTTTCTGTTGTTTCATTGGCTTATCACCAACTCAAAAAAATAAACCTTCCATTAAATGCGCGCATTCTAATAATTGGTTCCGGAACGACAAATACAACAATGGGGCGCTTTTTAAAAAAGCATGGCTTCCGAAATTTTGTTATTTTCAATCGCACTTTAAATAATGCGCAAGTATTAGCACAAGAATTACAATGTGAGGCGTTTGCGCTAACAGAATTAGGGAATTACACCAAGGGCTTTGATCTTATTTTATCTTGTACTGGCGCTGATCACCATGTAATTTCTCCTTCCTTGTACACCGATCTTTTACAAGGTGAAACTGAAAAAAAGACAATAATAGATATCGCAATTCCACAGGACTTAAGCCCTAGCATCATAGAAAAGTATGCTGTAAATCATATTTCTGTAGATTTTCTTCAGAAAATTTCAAACCAAAATTTAAAAGAAAGAGGTAAAGAAGTTGAGCATGTTATTGAAATTATTTCGGTTGCTCTTAAAGAATTTGAATCCATTCTTAAAGAACGGTCTGTAGAAATAGCTATGAAGTCTGTGCCCAGTCAAGTGAAAGAAATTAAAAAAAATGCTGTCAATGCTGTCTTTAAAGACGAAATTGAGGGTATGGATGAACATTCAAAAAAAGTGCTAAAAAAAGTAATTGGCTACATGGAAAAAAAATACATAAGTGGCCCAATGAAATTAGCGAAGGAAATCATTTTAAAAAATGCCAATTAACCAGCATATTCGAATTGGAACCCGAGGAAGTGATCTTGCCTTGTGGCAAGCAAATTTTGTAAAAGGGGAATTGGAGAAGTTAAATTGTTCAGTTGAGATAAAAATTATTAAAACTCAAGGGGACCTAATTCAAGATTTAAGTTTTGATAAATTAGAAGGGAAAGGATTTTTCACGAAAGAAATTGAAGAAGCCCTCATCGCAAATGAAATTGATCTTGCAGTTCACTCGCATAAAGATTTAGAGACAAGTTCACCAGAAGGCTTAATGATTGCTGCAGTATCTGATCGGGAAAATCCTGCAGAATTACTTTTGATTCGCAAAGAAGCACATGCTCCAAATGAAACTTGGGAATTAAAGAAAAATGCAATTATTGGTTCTTCATCTGCCCGAAGAAAATCGCAAGTGCTATCTCTTAGGCCAGACCTGCAACTGAAAGATTTACGTGGAAATGTCCCTACGCGCATTAAAAAATTAAGAAAAGGAGAATACGATGCAATTCTTTTAGCAAAAGCTGGAGTGAATCGTTTAGGACTTGATTTAGGAGACCTGATTCAAATTAATTTATCTCCTAGAGAATTTGTTCCAGCTCCATCTCAAGGTGTTTTAGGATATCAAATTCGAACTGATGATGTGGACCTTAGTCTCTTGTTAAGAAACCTCAACAATGAAAAAATAGAGAATGAAATTAAGGTAGAAAGAAAAGTTCTCCAACTAATGAATGGCGGATGTCAACTTCCACTTGGCGTTTATTTTGACGGCATCTTTGTTTATGTTTCGTATGCTCAATCATCTTTAAGTGCTGCAAAGTATTTTAAGTTTGAATACAGTAATGATGTAAACTTTGCTGAAAAAATTGTAGCACACCTTAAAAATTTCTGAGCTGTGAATAGGATTTTTATTTCAAAAAATGAAGATGACTTAGGTGATTTCGGGCAGTTTTGTGAAGAAAATAAATTGACTTTAATTGCAAAATCCCTCATCACTTTTGAAGCAGTAGATTTTAAATTAACAAGCGAATTTGACTGTGTGTTTTTTTCAAGTATTCGTGCAGCAACATTTTTTTTAGAAAAAAATCCCGGTTTATCAAATAAGGTGGTTTTTGCTTGTAGTGGAAAAGAAACGGCAAGAAAACTTTCTGAAATAGGTATTACTTGTTCTTTTATTGGCTCCGAATCTGGAAATCCTGAAAAAGTAAGTCTTGATTTTGCGAAGTGGCTAGAAGGACGAAAAGTTTTATTTCCACATTCCAATCTTTCAAAGTTCTCCGCTATACGAAATCTTAGTAAAAGCCAATTTGAAACAATACAAGTTTATCAAACAAATAGTATTCCTTCTGAGATTCCAAATTGCGATGTTTATGTTTTTACAAGTCCTAGTAACCTTTCTTCCTTTTTAACAAAAAATAAAATTCCAAAAAATGCAGAAATTGTAGCTTATGGTCAAAGCACAAAAAAACAGTTGGATTCTTTGAATATAGCTTGTTTAGTTGTTCTAAAAAATGCGAATTTATATGATTTAAAAAAGGAATTAACAAGGTGTTTTATATTAAGAAAAGAATAAATTTTAAATGATTTTTTTTAAAAATGATTAACTAAATAAAAAAAGTACTATTTTTGACCCAATAATTTAAATAACAATTAAAAAAAATTTAATTTTTTCCCTATGAAAAAAATAATTAGCTCTCTAGCCATTGCATTAACATTGACAATTGGCTTCACAGGAATTAGCAATGCACAAGATTCAACTGCTGCACAAGAAGAAGTTTCAACTGATGCACAAGAAGAAGTTTCAACTGCTGCACAAGACACGACACCTACAAATACAAATGTAGAAGAAACTTCACCTCAACAAACTGTAGAGGAAGAAAAGCTAGAATTGACATTCGTTCAAACATTAAAGCAAAAATATATTGAAGGTGATGTTCTTTGGATGACTCCCGTTTTAATTTGTATGATAATAGGTATGGCTTTGTCTATAGAACGAGTAGTATATTTAAACTTAGCTACTATCGACACAAAGAAATTTTTAAATGATGTTGATGCTTCTATGAAAGCTGGAGGCGTAGATGCTGCAAAAGAATTGTGTAGAAATACTCGTGGACCTATTGCATCTATCTTTTACCAAGGTTTAGATCGCTCAGGAGAAGGGATTGACATGGTAGAGAAATCAGTTGTTGCATACGGCGGAGTACAAATGGGAAATTTGGAAAAAGGATTATCATGGCTGCAATTATTTATTGCACTTTCCCCAATGCTAGGTTTCTTAGGAACAGTAATTGGTATGATCCAGGCATTTGATAAAATAGTTGAAGACGGACAAGTTTCTCCAACAACAGTTGCCGATGGTATCAAGGTTGCCCTTCTAACAACGGTATTTGGTTTGATTGCAGCGATTATCCTGCAAATTTTTTACAATTATATTACATCAAAGATTGATGGATTGGTTAATGAAATGGAGGATGCTTCTATTTCATTAATAGATATGTTGCTTAAAAACAAATAAACAATTTAATTAATCCAAATCTTGAAAAGATGAACGCAGCAAAACTAAATTTAATATCTCGGATTTTCCAATATCTCAGTATTGCAGTTGGTGTAATTTTAAGTATCTTGATTCTTATATCAGGTCCTGCAGTTACTGATGGAAAAGAGGCTATAGAGAAATTTCGCGAGAGTGCTGAAATGAGCGCAGCAATATATTTTATGCTTTTTATTCTATTTGCTGGTGGAGCAATGGTAATAGGCTTTTTTATATTTCAAATAATTCAAAGCCCCAAAAGAACAATACTTTCAATTATTGGAATTGTTTTTTCCCTAGTTGTTTATATGATTTTTTACCTTTTAGGAACAAGTGATACAACAGACACTTTAGCGCTTAGAAATCCTGTTTCTGACGGAGTTGTTTTAACAACTACCGCTGGATTATACACAATTGGTGTAACGCTTTTTGTAGGCTTCGTAGTTATAATTGCTGGTCCATTTATGGGTCGACTTAGAAAATAATAGAACATGGCGAAAAGAGATATTCCTGAAATTAATGCTGGATCAATGGCAGATATTGCCTTTCTTTTATTGTTGTTTTTTTTAGTGACAACGACAATGGATAAAGATCAAGCTTATATTAGAAGTATTCCAAAAAAGATTGACTTGCCACCAATGGATAATAAAGTTCAGGAACGAGATATTTTAGCAATAAAAGCAAACAATCAAAACCAACTAATGGTTCGCAATAGTATTTTTAGAGATCCAGATAAAATTTCTGATTTCATTCTAAAATTCTATCAAACGAATGAAAAAAATAATGATGTAGCCAATAACTTTCCAATGTATTCTACAACAAGCATAAGCTTATGTGATCAGAATATGGCTCTTTTAGAAAATCAATTAGAAGAAGCAGAGCAAAAAGGCGCAACAGATCAGGCAAAATTCTTTCAAAGCTCTTATGAAGAGTGGAATAAGAAAAAAAGGGCGATACAACTTTATGGGAAATCTGAAATTCGTGAACTAAGTGTTCAAGCTCATATTCGAATTGAAGTTCAACAAGGTACTGCATATTCTATTTTTGCACAAATTCACAATGAAATAGAAGAAGCACTATTTGAGTTGCGCGATAAAGAATGTACTCGTTTGTTTAATGAGCAGTATTCTATTTTAAAAAGAAGAGCAGCTCAGGATAGCGATCCGCTAGATAAAGATAAATTAGCGCTGCTCGAAATACTTTATCCAGCTAGAATTATTGAGGTTACACCAAAAAATTAATAACTATGTCAAAGTTTAAAAAAGAAGGAAGTGGTGGAGCTCCAACGATGAATACAGCGTCTCTTCCAGATATCGTTTTTATGCTTTTGTTTTTCTTTATGGTTGCGACTACTAGTAAAGAAACTGATCCTACAGTTGAATTTGAATCGCCAACTGGAACTAAAACTATGGATTTAACGCCTTATAAACAACGTTCTGAAATCGATTTTTTATACCTTGGTACTCCAAGAAATCCAAATAGAGCAAAAGCATTTAAAATGGGATTTGCCTTGTCTTTAGATAATGTCGTGCAAGCAACCCCTGACGGATTATACCCGACAAATACTGTTGGAAGATGGAAGAAAGATAAGTTTTCTCAAAAACCAGCAAGGATGACTGCTCCACTTGAATCTGTTATTACCTGTGTAAAAGCCGATAGAAATGCTCCCTCTGGATTGATTTTTGAAATCCGGAATCAATTACAAGAAATTGAAGCCCTCACTATTGCCTACTCCGTTCGGGATAAAGGAAATATCTAAGTTAGAAATTCAAGTAAGTTTATTAAATCTTATTTAGACTAAGGTGCTAAAAAACCGTTCTAAAATCATATTTGTTATACGCTTATCAATGTTCACTTTTTCGGATAAGTAAAACTCAAATTCAAGCTCTGTAAACAAGCCTGTTACAATTCCTAATAATTGTGCGCGAAAAGCCAATTGCTTGGAAACAAATAATTTCAATTGATTTTGCTTCTTTAGTAATGAGGAGTTGGCGCTTACAATATATTGTACATGAACATTAGAGTTAAAAAACACAATAAGTATTGTATGTTGGTACTTTAAAATTGGACGAATTGTTAAATTTTGAAATTGTTCAATAGGTGTTTGCTCACTTTTTTTTGTAAGAATTTCCTCACGAAGTCCAAGTAATTTGTCTTCTTTACGCATAATTTTAAATTGAATTATCCTCTTTTACTTCTACAGTTGCAGAAGGACTTACAAATTGCTGAATATAATCAACAAATCGTTCTTCTTTTGGATGCTGTGTGAAAATAAGTTGTCGGCATTTTGGGAGACTTTCAGCCAAACGCGCAATAAAACCTTTCATTCCCTTACTTATTTGTACATCCATTTGTAAAACAATAAATAATTTTAATTTGGCGACATTAAATCCATTTTGGAAGTAGAGTTCGCAAATCCGTTTTGTAGTTCCTACAATTACCTCAGTGCCATCAAATAGATCGTTTCGCTGCTTCAACTTGCTCCCTTTGTCGAAAACCAAGTCAATCGTTAAATCAATTTCTTTTGTTGCTTTTTCAAGAACTTCATGAATTGATTTCGCATCATCATCTGTCAAACACAAAACTAAGGCACGTGGAGAACCTTCTTCTGCTTGAGGTACAAAAGCTTTAATAAAATTTGGGATTGCAGGAATGTATTCTTCTGGCTTTGATATGCCAATAACGGATATTCCAGACTTTAATTTTTTTAGTATCTCATGCTCATACGATTCCATAATACTTTTCTCAGCTCTTTAATTTTATATTTTCTTTGTGTCTTTTAGAATCGCGCAGCGTCTTCTTTTCGATGTTTTTTTCAAAAGCAGCAGTTAAATTGATGCCCGTTTGATTTGCCAAGCAGATAAGCACAAATAAAATATCTGCGATTTCATCACCTAAATCTTGAGGTTTTTCAGTTGGTTTTTCACTTTGTTCACCATAGCGCCTAGCGACAATTCTTGCAAGTTCGCCAACCTCTTCCATTAAAAGAGCTGTATTTGTTAACTCATTAAAATAACGAACACCAACTTTTTTGATCCATTCATCAACAACTACTTGAGCTTGATTGATCGTAATTTCAGACATGAAATCTTATTTTAATTTTGAAATAAAGGTAAGGAATTAAGTGTGAAAATCGAATAATAAATCTTCAATAAAACAATACGTTAGATAAATTTAAAAGACCTTCAATTATCCATTTCTTTTTTCGAAATTTGCTGAGAACTATATTGATGGAAAAACTTCAAAATTTTATTGACGGGAAGTATATCTCACCTAAAAATGAAAGCTACTTTGATAATTATGAGCCAGGAACCGGAAAAGTATATTCCTTAATTCCGGATTCTGATTCTGAAGATGTTGAATTAGCAGTAAAAGCAGCAGAGAAAGCTTTTCCAATATGGTCAAGTATGTCACTTGAAGAGCGCAGTAAAATTCTAGTGAAAATCTCTGAGGGAATTGAAAAAAGAATGGATGAATTTGTTGCCGCAGAGAGCCGAGATAATGGCAAACCATTGCATTTAGCTGCACAAGTTGACATTCCACGTTCCGTTTCTAATTTTCATTTTTTTGCAACTGCAATACTACATTTTGCCTCGGAATCCCATTACATGGAAGGCACAGGGATTAATTATACAACAAGAAAACCAATTGGTCTTGTTGGCTGTATTTCTCCTTGGAATTTGCCTTTATATCTTTTTTCGTGGAAAATTGCTCCAGCATTAGCAGCAGGAAACTGTGTGCTTGCCAAACCTTCTGAAATAACTCCCTATACTGCTTTTCTTCTTGGAAAAGTAGTACAAGAAGCTGGACTTCCGGACGGAGTTTTAAATATTATTCATGGTACTGGACCAAAAGCAGGTGATGCAATTGTTAGACACCCAAAAATTAAGGCAATTTCTTTTACCGGGGGAACACAAACAGGAGCATATATTTCACAAGCCACTGCACCGATGTTTAAAAAACTTTCTCTCGAATTAGGTGGTAAGAATGCAAATATAATTTTTGCTGATTGTGATTTTGATGATATGTTGAGTACAACTATTCGGTCTTCTTTTTCAAATCAAGGACAAATCTGTTTGTGCGGCTCACGAATATTTATTGAAAGAGCCATTTATACAAAATTTAGAGATGCCTTTGTAGCAAAAATTATAAAAACAAAAGTTTCTTATCCTACTGATCCTGAAGCAAAATTAGGAGCAATTGTTTCTGAATCTCACTTGCAAAAAATACTTTCCTACATAGAATTAGCGAAAGAAGAAGGTGGAACAATCTTAGCAGGTGGAAATCGCGTTAAATTGTCCGCTCCTTATGATGAAGGCTACTACTTAGAGCCAACAATAATTGAAGGATTAGATTATGCCTGTAGAACAAATCAAGAAGAAATATTTGGCCCTGTCGTTACGATTACTCCATTTGATTCAGAAGAAGAGGTATTAATGATGGCGAATTCAACAGAATATGGATTAGCAGCAACACTTTGGACCAGCGATTTAAAAAGAGCTCATCGTGTGGCAGATAAACTCCAAACCGGAATTGTTTGGGTTAACGACTGGCTTGTTCGCGATTTAAGAACACCATTTGGAGGTGTTAAATCATCTGGAGTTGGGAGAGAAGGTGGTTGGGAAGCATTGCGATTCTTTACTGAAGCAAAAAATATTTTTATTAAATACTGATATTTTTCTCACTAAAAAACTAAGAAAAGTTGGAATAATCTTATTTCAAAATCCCTTCAAGTCCCAAAATAAAAGCATAAACTTTCGCAACTTCTAAGCGTTCATTTGACCTTCCTGAACCTCCGCCATGACCAGCATCCATATTACAATCAAAAATCAATGGATTTGCCGAAGTTTTGTATTCTCTCAATTTTGCAACATATTTCATTGGTTCCCAATACTGAACTTGAGAATCATGATAGCCAGTTGTCACAAACATTGCAGGATAGTCCATTTTATGAATATTATCATAAGGAGAATATTTCAACATGTAATAATATGCTTCTGGGTCATTTGGGTTTCCCCATTCTTCAAATTCACCAGTTGTCAGAGGAATAGATTCATCCAACATAGTAGTTACGACATCTACAAACGGCACTTGAGAAACAATTCCTTTCCATAAATAAGGAGCAAGATTGACAATTGCGCCCATTAATAAACCGCCTGCACTTCCGCCTTGAGCATAAATTTTTTCCTTATCACAATATCCCATGTGTCCGATAAATTCTGCAGCATTGATGAAATCTGTAAAAGTATTCATCTTTTTCTGGAGTTTTCCGTCTTCATACCAAGTTTCCCCCATGTATTTACTTCCTCTAATGTGTGCTGAAGCAAAGACAAATCCTCTGTTTAATAAACTGATTCTTAGAGCACTGAACCCATCAGGAATTGTATATCCGTAAGATCCATAGCCATAAAGCAAACAAGGGGCTGTTTTTAAGTCGATTCCTTTTTTATAAACAATAGAAACTGGTATTTTTTCTCCATCATTGGCTGTAGCCCAAATTCTTTGGGATTCATAGTCTGAAGATTTAAAGGATGGATCCATAAGCGTTTTTTCAAACCATACTTTCTTCGTATTGCTTGCCATATTGTATTGAAAAATTGTGGAAGGAGTTGTCATTGAGTTGTAAGAGTAGAAAATCTCATCGCTCGTATAATCGTCATTTAATCCTAAATTTAAAGAATATGTTTCTTCATCAATAGATATATAAGAGTCTACTCCACTTGATAAATTCCGTAATTTAATTTTTCTGAGACCATTGCTGCGTTCATCAAGTACAAGGAAATTCTTAAATGTAGAAATCCCCTCAATTAAAGTTTCAGGATTCACAGGAATTAGAACTTGACATTGCTCTAGATTTCTAGGAAAAGATTTTGCAAATAAAACTTTTCTATTGGGAGCATCCTGATTTGAAAGAATGTAAAATCCATTTAGATGGTGAGCCACTTGATACAAATGATCTTTGCGCCTTGGAAGAAATACCATTAGCGGTTCTTTTGTATTATTTGCATCAAGGAACCATGTTTCTGAACTTGTGGAACTATAGGAACTAATAAAAATATATTTATCTGTTATTGTTTTTTCCAATCCAACAGAAAATTTCTCGTCGTCCTCTTGGTAAATCAAAACATCTGCTTTACTATCAGTCCCTAAAACATGCATGAACACTTGATACTCTCGAAGAGTCTGAGGATCTTTTTTGATATAATAAACTGTTTTGTTATCATTTGCCCAAACTACACCGCCACTTGTTTCTTCAATTTTATCAGCTAAATATTTGCCAGATTTATTTTCTCGGAAAGTAATTGAATATTTTCTGCGACCTATAAAATCCTCACTAACTGCAAGTAGTTCGTTATTTGGTGAAGGCGACCAATCTGCTAAATCATAATAATCTGCATCTTTTGCTCTTTCATTTTCATCAAAGAAGACAAGCTCCTTATTTTTTTCCAATAAAATTATTTGCTGGTAATCTTTGCCATCCGTATTTTTCATTTGGTATTTTTTACCATTTAAAATAAAGGGGGCAGAAACTTCATTTGGATTGATTCGCTTATCAAATTCTGTCATTAAAGAATTTATTAATGGCTGCAAAGGTTTAAAATAGTCGCTGGCGTATTCATTTTCCTGCTTTAAATTTTCTAAAACAGCTTTGCTATCACGTTCATTCATCCAATAATAATCATCAGAACGATTGTGTCCATGAATTGATAAAATTTTAGAATTTTTTGGTGCAATGAATTTCGGTGCTTGAGCGAACATATAAAGTGGAATAAATGTTATGAGAATTAATTGAAGCTTATACATAAATAGAGTTTGCCTACAAAAGTAAACAATATCTTAATCGAATGTCTTAACTTTGTAGCGTGAAGAAAATTTATAAATACCTTCTTAATACTTTACCACGCCCACTTCTAATTCGCTTAAGTTATATTTTTAAAACTTTTGCACCTATACTTTACCGAGGAAACAATGTTGAATGTCCAGTTTGCGAAAAGAAATTTTCTAAGTTCTTATCCTACGGTTCAAATGTAGCACACCGAGAAAATGTTTTATGTCCTTATGATTTAACGCTAGAAAGACACCGTTTGATGTACTTATATCTAAAACAAGAAAGTAATTTTTTTACCGCCGAGAATCTTAGTGTTTTACACATGGCACCTGAGCAGTGTTTTATCGATCGCTTTAAAAAACAAAAGAATCTCACTTATTTAACTGCAGATATTGAGTCTCCAATAGCGGATCTTCATTTTGATTTACATGAAATTCCACTTGAAGACAATCGCTTTGATGTTGTTTTCTGCAATCATGTAATGGAACACGTAGAAAATCCACTACAATGCATGAAAGAACTTTATCGTGTTATGAAAAAAGGAGGATGGGCTCTAATGCAGGTTCCTCAAGACTTTAGTAGGGACCTTACATACGAAGATGCAAGTATTACAAGTCCCAAAGAAAGAGAAAAACATTTCTGGCAGAAAGACCATTTACGCCTATTTGGGAAAGATTATCCTCAATGGTTAGAAAAAGCTGGATTTACGGTTGATGAATTTGATTTAAACAAGCATTTTGACAAAAATGAAATTAATCGTTTTCGCCTTCTTCAAGGAGAAATTTTGTACATTGCTAAAAAATAACAAATGAAACACTACATTCTTATATTACTGACTTATTTTTTTACCTCTGGTTTCTCACAAAAAAACCTATTTGTTACTATCGACCCTCAATTTAATGGTGTGGATTTGCAAATGACTACGCAATATACTGCAGCAGATGGAAAAGTGCTAAAATTAGATCACTTTGATTATTACATTTCAAATATAATTATTACGCATGATGGAGGACAAACAACCAGTGTTGAAACTCCGGTATTTCTTGTTGAGCCACAAAATCATGTACTATATTTAGGGTATAGAAATTGGAATGACATTGAAAAAATAAACTTTTTAGTTGGAGTTCCAAAACCTATGAATACACAAAATGGTTCTGAAGCAGCAGATATTTCTACTTATCCAGAAACTAATCCCTTAAGTTTTCAGTCTCCCTCAATGTATTGGGGATGGCAAGCAGGCTATATGCACATGATAATCGGAGGAAATTCCGATGGGAATAATGATGGGAATCCTGAATCCTATTTTGAAATTCATAATTTAGGGAATACCAATCAGCAACAAGTTGAGATGAACATTATAGAAACTAATACTTCTTTAGATCAAATAGATCTTAATATCATTTGTAATGTAAACCGATGGGTAGAAAGTATTCCCTTGAGTACTATTGGAGTTCTTCATGGAGAAAATGGAGTTAATGGAACTATTTTACAAAACGTGCTTTCTAAGACTGTATTTACACAAAGTGCCACTGCAACTATTCAAGATATAAATCCCCTAGTTTTTAATTGCTTCGGAAAGAAAAATGGCCTAGATATAAATTGGGCTAATTTAGAAAATGGGAAATCCATTAAATTAATAGATCAAACTGGTAAAGTTCAAAAAAGTGCAGAAAAGGAAACAGCATCTGGTTCACTGTCTTGGGATAACTTAAGTTCGGGGTTTTATTTTGTGGAACTTTTGAATACAACCAATCAAATTGTTGTGTCTAAAAAAGTAATGGTCTACTAATTTTCCATTTTTTTTATGAAATCGCCTGTTGTACTTTTATGTATATTTTTAGTAAGTGGCTTCATTCTTATTCGATGTCATGTCGTAAAAACACTTGATCCAAACTTAGTAATTGTGGTCCCTACTCCAACTGATAATTTACAGTCGGATGCAAAAATAGCTTTGGGTAGAAGTTTATTTTTTGACAAGCGCTTGTCCTTAGATGGCACTATTTCATGTGCAACATGCCACGACCCCAAAAAAGGTTTTAATGATCAATTAAGGAAAAGTATCGGCATAAATGGACAGGAAACAGAACGAAATGCTTCAAGTATTCTAAATGCGGGATTTTTAAAAACTGCCATGTTTGATGCCCATTTAGCAACATTGGAAATGCAAGTAATTGTTCCCCTTCAAGAAAAAACAGAAATGGGACACAATATGAAGGAACTTATTCCTCAACTTAGAAAAATAAAGGAATACCAAGAGGCTGCAAAGAAAATTTTTAACCGCGATTTTGATGCTTTTGTATTAACACGAAGTATTTCTGCATTTGAGCGTTCTCTTGTTTCTATGAACAGTCGCTTTGACCAATATCAAAATGGGAATAAAAATAGTTTATCAAAAGATGAACTTGCAGGATGGAAACTATTTTCGGAGAAACTAAATTGTATCGCTTGTCATACGCAACCCTATTTTACAACATTTGTTGCTGAAAACAATGGTTTATACTCCAGTTATAATGGAAAAGAAGACCAAGGTCGCTTCCGTATTCACAACGATTCGTTAGATATTGGAAAATTTAAAGTCCCGTCATTGAGAAATGTTGCCTTGAGTTTTCCATACATGCATGATGGAAGTATTTCCTCATTAGAGGATGTAATAGAGCACTATTCAAAAGGAGGAAATAAACATCCGTTACAGCACAAAAATATTGTAGAATTTAAGATTAGTTCATCCGAAAAAAAACAATTAGTTTCTTTTTTGAAATCTTTAACAGATACATCCTACATTCAAAGAATGAATTTCTAAAAGATTATTCTTTGATAAATCGTGTTGAGTAAGGTCTATCAGATTCATCGATACAAGTAATGAAATACAAACCTGGAAGTAAATCTGCAACATCGATTTCTCCAAGAAGATTTATCGCCCTTGTGCCAATAGTCTGTCCGCTTGAGCTCGTAATAGTAATATCCTTTATAATTGCAGAATTTGAGGACTGAACTTTTATAGTTGTTCCGGCTGGATTTGGAGAAATACTTACTAAAGATTCTTGATTTTCTGCTAAGCCTAATTCTGAATTATCCTTGTAAACACGAATGTAATCGACTTGCATTTCTGCAGGAAAAATAGTACTTGTAGACGGAGATCCAGGCCAATTTCCTCCAACTGCAATGTTTAATAAGATGAAAAATGGCAAGTGGAATTCTTCTTTATTTCCAATTCCATTTGTGATATTTACACTATAATAAGGATTATTATCTACAAGCCAAGTCATTGTCGTAGGTGTCCAAACAAATGCATATTGATGGAATAAGGTAGGGTCTAAACCATAAGACCCACCGTGGTATCTGTGACCAAGACTGTCAAAATGGAAAGTGCCATAATTTTGGTATTCATTTCCAATGTGCTCCATAATATCAACTTCTCCGCACGCAGGCCAAGATACTTGGCTAATATTTGCTCCCAACAACCAAAATGCTGGCCAAAGACCTTGTCCCATTGGAACCTTTATTCTCGCTTCAATTCGCCCATAACGAAACTCGAATTTCCCTTTTGAAATCATCCGAGCAGAAGAATACTGACTATTAAATATCGGTTCATTTTTTGCCCTTATTTTCAATAAGCCATTTTCAATAAAACTATTACTTGGAGAATTTGTATAGTATTGGAGTTCGTTATTACCCCAACCGCTTGCACCAATCTCGTGTGTCCAGTTGGCTGAATTAATTTCTGCTTGCTCAAACTCATCATTCCAATAAAGAAAATATTGAGCTTGAGTTGTAAGTATAATAAAAGTAAAAATGCTTAGAAAAAGAAGTCTCATTTAAGTCTAATTTTTAGTTTTTTATCAAGCGAATGGTTTGAATTTCTTGACCGGAAATATAATTTAGAAAGTAAATACCACTGTCAAATTTTTCTAAATCAATACTTGTTTCGGATCCATTTAGTAAAAGTATTTCTTCCCCTACAACATTGGTAACATTTTTAAAATAGATTCCATTTTCAGAGCTAATGATAAACTTTGCGTTAGATGGATTTGGGGAAATTTTAACATCCTTGTTTTCAAAATAAGATAAACCAGCACCTGGACAAGTTGAGCAGCTTTCGTAACAAACTGCAGGTAAACTTGTAGTAGTGGAAACAATCATGTAACGATTTGTAAAGCCATTGTTTGTAAAAGTACATGCAGCATCTTCAACTGTAAACTGTTCTTGAGCAGACCAGCCATCAACAGAAAAAAGATATTCAATGGTATCATTTGCTAAAAGCATAGTTGTTTCCCAAATATCATCAGAATTGGCATCTGTCATTGGATTACAACTTCCACAAAATTGATTGAAGTTTCCATTTAAGAAAACACCAGTATTAATAGCACCTGTATAATTTGACATATCTACTTTAAAAGTTACAGAACTTGATCCATTACACGCAGTACATAAGCCATAACAAACAGGATTAAGATTCATAGGGGCATTTCCAACCGTCAATGTACGATTAGTATATCCAAAAGCGGAAACAGTACAAGGAGAGCCCTGTAACAAAGCTTCCTGACCAGTCCAAGCATCATGAGAAAATTTATACTCATACGATCCAGCTGCAAGAAGAATTGTTGTTTCCCAAATGCCATCAAGATTTACATCAGTGAGTGGATTACAGCTACCGCACCAACCATTAAATGATCCATTCACCTCTGGAATTGTAAAGCCCGTTTGCTGCGTCATGTCTACTTTAAATGTTACAGGAACTGGAGGTGTAGCGCAGGTTGCAGAACAAGAATTCCAGCAGACAGTTGGAAGAACCATGGCGGTTGTACCTACAGTTAAAAACCGGTTTGTAAAACCACTATTGGTTACGGTGCAAGAGCTTCCAGGGATTAATTGTTCCCCACTATTAACCCAATTATCATAAGCAAATTTGTATTCATAATCTCCAGGCAATAGCGCTATTGTAGCTTCCCAAATACCGTCGCTATTTGCATCTGTCATAGGATTGCAAGTTGCACCACACCAATTGTTGAATGTGCCATTTACTTCAGGAGTTGTAAAGCCTGATTGTTGCGTCATATCAAGCTTGAAAGTGACATTTATTTGAGCAAAAATACTAAAGCTAGATAGTAAAAAAATGCTGATGATTTGTAGATTTTTTTTCATTTTTTTCATTTTAGAATGCTAAGTTACTAATTATTTATTGTAAATAATACAATAAGTATCTGCTATTAAATTGTAATCAAAATTAAACAATCAAAAATAGAAAATGTTTTTATATATAAATTAAAACTCATTCTAGAATAGAATAGACACGAATCAAAAACACTAATTCATAAAAAAAGCCGCTTTTAGCGGCTTTTCAAATCTTTTATTTTTTTAATTTTTAAAAATTTGGACAACTTTAGAATAATTTAATGAACTAAGTTTCAAATAATAAATTCCTCGAGCCACATTAGAAATATCGATTGTGTTTTCTAGAGAATTTAAGTCAGCAGAATAAATTACTCTTCCAGAACCGTCTGTTATGCTAGCGGTTAAATTTACTTGCTCTGAATTCATAATTGAAAACAAGCCATTTGAAGGATTTGGCTGAATAGAAATTCCCATCTCTGATAAATCGTCTAAACTAGCGCCAGTTATCGTTAAGATCAATTGCTCCGTTACACAATTTTCAGTTGTTCCTGTATAAGTTCCAGATGTGTCATATGTTTGACCAGTATTTGACCAAGTATACGAATCAACAGCAGAAATTGTAAGAGAATTAATTGAATTAGGAGTGACACTTACTGTAGCAGTTCCTGAATTTCCTGTTCCAACTCCTCCACCAGAAACAGAGACAATAGAATAGGTAGTTGTTGTAAGTGTTGGAGAAACAGTAAATAATACAGGGCTTGTTCCACTTGATGTATAGTTATTTGTGCCATCTGTAATTACAACAGTGTAAGGTGATGTACCACCAACTATTTGAACACTTAAGTTTGTTGAATCTCCAGCACAAATAGCTGAGGAACCAGATAAAATAGAAGAAGTTGGACCTGTTGAAGGCACATACATCATTAAGTCATCAAAATAATAGGTCTTTTCTCCTACACTTGATCCTGGCACAGAAAAATTCATGAAAACAGATGCTTTGTCTAATGAATAAGCTAAATTTAATGGTGCAGTTCCTGTAGCTTGATTAGCGAAATTAAACACCAAAGTCTGCCAGCCATTTGCAACTGTTGTAGTTGCTTCTGTTTCTACAGAATGAGTTGGATTACTGTGATTTTCAACCTTCAAACGAACTTGAATACCAGCATCTGGTGACCAAACTTTTAAAGACATTGAAGTATTTGAGGCAGAAAAAGGAACTGGACTTGCTAATCCTAATCCTGCTGCTGCTGTTATTGTAGTTCCAGCCCAAGGTTGTGCTGAGGCAGATTTAATTACTTTAACAACTGTATTACTAGGATTTGTTGGATCTGTTACAATCGTTGATGCTTCAGCTCCTTCAAATCCAATAACACCATAATCAACCGTATTACCTTCAAAAGTAACTGGTAAATTCATTTGTGTTAAAAATGGACCTGTTGAACATGCAGTACATGAGCCATAACAAACTGTAGGAAGAACCATAGCTGCTGAACCAACAGTTAAAGCACGATTTGTATAACCAAAATTTGTTACTGTGCATGGACTTCCTTCTGTAAGTGTTTCTTGTCCAGCCCAAGCACTATATGAAAACTTGTATTCATACGAACCTGCAGCAAGTGAAATTGTAGTTTCCCAAATACCATCAGAGTTTGCATCTGTCATAGCGTTACATGATCCGCAAAAACCATTAAATGTTCCATTTACTTCTGGAATAGATCCAGCAGGCATTGAACTTTGGTTCATATCAACTGTAAATGTGATTGGAACAGCTGTTCCACCACCAAGAGTCGTCTCAGAAACAGATGATGGAGTTGAGAACAACTGATCAACAGTGTTGTACTGATATAACCAAAAAGTGTAATTTGTTGCTGCTTGAAGACCTGTAACATTAAAGCCAAACGGACCTACTCCATTTCCGTCGCCACCTGTCGATCCGAAAGCATATTCAGAAGCAGTTTGTGGATTCATAGGAGCAGAAGCTGTTGGCGAATAGAATAAACGATAAAGAATGTTGTTCCCGCCAACTTGATTGGGACCACAAGCTACAAAAATACTTGAAGTAGTTGGAGAATTAGCAACTAATCCAGCTGGTTGAAGAGGAGGTGCAGGTGGAGGAGGAGTAACACCACAAGCTGAACATGAGTTCCAACAAACTGTTGGAAGAACCATTACTGTTGAACCAACAGTTAAAGTCCGATTTGTATTTGTTCCTGTAGTAATTGTACAGCTAGAACCAGAAATAAGCGTTTCTTCTCCACTCCAGCTGTTGTATGAAAATTTGTATTCGTACGAACCTGCAGCAAGTGAAATTGTAGTTTCCCAAATACCATCAGAATTTGCATCTGTCATTGCATTACAGTTTCCGCACCAATTATTAAATGTGCCATTTACTTCGGGAATAGATCCGGCTGGCATTGCGCTTAGTGACATGTCAACATTAAAAGTAACTGGGACAGGCAGTGATGGACTTGCCATCATTAAGTCGTCAAAATAATAGGTCTTTTCTCCTACACTTGATCCTGGCACAGAAAAATTCATGAAAACAGATGCTTTGTCTAATGA
>ENA-UOYL01000198-UOYL01000198.1-marine-metagenome-genome-assembly--contig:-NODE-198-length-22695-cov-3.823194_pt1 | contig 22695 bp, 20 predicted proteins | sample MGYA00238173_ERZ767189 | MGnify/ENA primary metagenome ERZ767189 (study PRJEB28943, sample SAMN06267163) | marine metagenome | isolation source: Columbia River Estuary | place: USA:Columbia River Estuary... | reverse complement strand
GATTGGTTTAGGGGTTGTATAAATAATGCTAATTGTTTTAGAGTCACTGCCACAATTTCTTACTGCACTTACGATTAATTTGTTTTCTCCTACTTGCAAATTTATATTGCTTGTTAATTGACCATTAGAAAAAGTAAAGTTTTGAGGAGAGCCGTTTAGAGTTACAGTAATTCCCTCCCTTGAAGGCATATTTAAAATACTTGCTGATAATGAATAGGCAGCGGCGGAAACTGTAGAATTTCTGCCATTAATTGTTACTATAGGGGCAATACAATCATTTAGATTTATAATAATTGTTTCATTATCCGATCCACAATTATTAGTAGCTGAGATAATTATCGTATTCGTTCCGGAAGAAAGTTGTAAGCTAATATCTGCAGTTTTAGTCGTTGAATTATATGTAGTGGTGGAAACTTGTCTTCCATTTAGTGTAACTGTAATATTTTCCTTGGATGTGATATTATCAATTGTAGCTTTTAGGCGCAAGGCAGCCAGAGAAACTACTGTATTTGTTATAGGATTAGTTGAAGTTATCTTAGGTTTTATGCAGTTCTCATAGTTTACAGAAGTGCTTGAAGAAGTGCTGCCACAATTATTGGTTAAGGAAACTGTAAATGTATTTAAGCCTGGTTGAAGCGTTACATTTCCTTGTAGAATACGAGTTGTTGGATTAAAGCTAATATTGTTTAGCAAAACCCCATTCTGATAAACTAATATTCCTTGAGTGGATTGTATTTCGTTAACAGTGGCACTAAAGGTAAACGACGGATAAATAACAGTTGTCCTTTCAGAGATTGGATTTATAAAAGATAAACTAGGGTCTATACAATCCTTATATTGAATGGTAATTGTTTTTTGCTCCGTTCCGCATTCATTAGTTGCAGTAAGTATAAATATATTTATCCCTGGATTAAGTATGACATTTGCACTTAATTGATTCGAATAGCTATCGTAGCTATAGGGAACCATAATGTTTGACGAGTTTAAGAGCGATATATTTGACATCCCCGCAACGTTCGTTACTGAAGCATTAATTGTAAATTGTGGTGAAGTGCTAATACTGTTGTCCCTAGATGAATTACTGAATTTAATAATTGGTTTTGGACAGGAAATTGTTTGATTTGGCAAGGGATTTTCCCTTGGAGTTTTATTAACTCTAAATTGAATATACAATGAAGTATAATGGTAAAGATCATTTTTAGACCTTGGACTTGAATTACTTACTCCATCAAAAACATCTTGTTGAGTGAAGGTGGTTTTGTGTTCTATACCAATTGTAGTTGCTTTTCCAATTTGATAGCCTAAACCAAAGCCTAAACTTGGCATTACATTCACCTTATATTTTTTTGCGTCGTAGCCATCTAAAACAGATTCATAGGTATCGTCAAGTGCATTTAAATCAGCAGGGTATTGATAATTTGATAGACTGTCAATTTGTAATAAGTTTCCATACGTTCGGTTGAATGTTAGGCCGATTCCACCAAAGACATAAGGGTCTATGCCTGTTTTTTCTGTCAGACCATTCAAGTGGACGACTAATTCTAAGGCTAAACGGCGTGTTTTAGATTTAAAGTTGTGAATGATTCCTCCTTGGGATTGATATGCGGAAAGGGCAGTGTCAGAATAGTCTGCTAAACTTGAAATGCTTGTATCCTGCCCATACCAATTACCAGATAAGTACCTTGCACGTATATCAAAGCTCACTATTTTACCGTAATTGTAATTATATGATTTGCCTAATGTTAATCCCCATCCGGCTCCAAGTTTGTACTTAACATCTGTTGTGTTCCATGTTCCACCTAGATTGACACCCATGAATAATTTTGAAGTATTATCATAATCGATTTTTTGGGCGCTAAGATTATAAGTCAAGAAAAATGCTAGAGAAAGTAAAAATATATTTTTCATAGATCTAATTTTAAATTTTATTAAACGAATTTAACAGTTTTCATGCCATAAATAATAAAACTAGAAATTATAAACTAGCTAAAATGCTTTTCCAACTGCATTTTTTTTCGATCATTGAGCCAATCTCAGAAACTGAAATCCTATGTTGAAGCATTGTATCTCTATCGCGAACTGTTACCATATTATCTTCTAAGGTTTGATGATCTATTGTAATTGAAAAAGGTGTTCCTATAGCATCTTGACGACGGTATCTCTTTCCAATTGAATCTTTTTCATCGTATTGCAAATTGAAATCGAATTGTAAGTCCTTCATAATTTCTCTTGCTTTTTCAGGAAGTCCATCTTTTTTAATTAATGGAAGTATGGCTGCTTTATAGGGCGCGAGAACTGCAGGTATTTTTAGAACTACGCGCTCAGAACCATCTTCAAGAACTTCATTTGTGTATGCTGAACTCAAAACGGATAAAAACATTCGGTCCAATCCTACTGAGGTCTCAATGACAAAAGGAACATAACTTTCATTCATTTCAGGATCAAAAAACTGAAGTTTTTTTCCAGAATGCAACTCATGTTGTTTTAAATCAAAGTCGGTTCTTGAATGAATTCCCTCTAATTCTTTAAATCCCATCGGAAAATTATATTCGATATCGGATGCGGCATTTGCGTAGTGTGCTAACTTTAGGTGGTCATGAAAGCGGTAAAGATTATCGCCAAGGCCAAGATTTTTGTGCCATTTTATTCGTAAATCCTTCCAGTATGCATACCATTTCATTTCTTCTCCCGGTCGCACAAAAAACTGCATTTCCATTTGCTCAAACTCACGCATTCTAAAAATAAATTGTCGTGCAATGATTTCATTTCTAAAAGCTTTTCCGATTTGGGCAATTCCAAAAGGGATTTTCATCCTCCCTGATTTTTGAACATTTAAGAAATTAACAAAAATACCTTGAGCTGTTTCAGGACGCAAATAAATGGTAGAAGCATCTCCAGCAACTGAACCCATTTCAGTAGAGAACATCAAATTGAATTGCTTAACATCCGTCCAATTTTTAGAGCCCGAAACGGGACAAACAATCTCTAATTCTACAATTAAATCACGGACAGCCTCAAGATCATTATTTTCCAATGCAGCCTTCATCTTTACTTCGATTCCATCAATTTTTTCTTGATTCCTAAGAACATTTGGATTTGTTTTTCTAAACTGCTCTTGGTCAAAGTCATCGCCAAATCGTGCTACTCCTTTTGCGATTTCCTTATCGATTTTTTGTCGGATTTTCTCAATATGCTCCTCTAGTAAAACATCTGCACGGTAGCGTTTTTTTGAATCTTTATTGTCAATCAAGGGATCATTAAATGCATCAACATGACCAGAAGCTTTCCAAATAGTAGGGTGCATAAAAATTGCTGCATCAAGCCCAACAATATTTTCATGCATTTGGACCATTGCTTTCCACCAATATGTTTTTATATTGTTTTTTAATTCTGCACCGAGTTGACCATAATCATATGTTGCTGCTAAACCATCGTAAATCTCTGATGAGGGAAATACAAATCCATATTCTTTGGAATGAGAAATAATATCTTTAAGTCTATCTTGATTTTGTTCCATACTGCAAAGATAAATTAGATTGATGAAGCACAAGCGGATTTTTGAAAAACTATTTCAACAATGAAGTATGAATAGCACGATAGAATTTCTTATTTTTGGATTATGAGATTATTTCTTAATTCAACTCAATTCATCGATACCGACAAGCCATTGGATTTATCGATGGGTTTAACTGCAAGCTCTAAAAATGTGCGTGCTTGGTATGTTGATCAGCCAAGATTTGTCCCCGTTCGGGAAAATGGATTTTTGGGAAGCGTTGCTGAAGGTGGAAATGTTAATTTTCGTGATGTTTTTTTCAATCCTCATGGTCATGGAACGCACACAGAATGTTGTGGACACATTACAGAAGAAGTCTTTTCCGTAAATCAGACATTAAAAAAGTATTTTTTTAAAGCGACATTGATCTCAATAACACCAAAAATATTGGCAAATGGAGACAGTATAATTACTGCAGAGCAATTCACTAAAGACATAGATAAAGAATTTTCTGAGGCACTATTAATAAGAACATTGCCTAATGAAAAAGATAAATGTGAAAAGAATTATTCCAGTACAAATCCTCCCTATTTGGATATTTCGATAATTGAACTGTTCCAAAAACTTGAAGTAAAACATCTATTAGTAGATTTGCCTTCAGTTGATCGCGAGGAGGACAAAGGCGAACTTGCTTTTCATCATGCTTTTTGGAATGTTCCAAACAAGCCAAATTTAGAGCGTACAATTACTGAATTAATTTTCGTAGAAAATAAAATTCCAGACGGTAAATATCTTTTAGAAATGCAAATGGCACCTTTTGAAAATGATGCTAGTCCAAGCCGACCCGTTTTATATAAAATTGATTTTCTAGAAGTTTAATCCTTCGGCAACAAAATTTCCAAAACACTTTAGTTTTATTTACGTTTATTAAATTTATGAATAAGAATGTCTTATTATTTGGCTGTGGTTACTTGGGATTCCCTCTGGCAAAAGAATTAAAAACCCAGGGGTATTTTGTGCAAGTTGCAACTCATTCTCCCGAGAAATTGAAGGGCTTTGAGGAAGATGGATTAAATCCTTTTTTAGTAAGTCTTGATTTTGATAATTTTTCAGCGGATAGTATCAAAGAAAAATGTAAAACTGTAGATAGCGCAATTTTAATGTTGCCTCCCTCTAATTTTAAAAATTATGCTTCCACAATCCAGTCAATTGCAGATTGTTTTCAGAAAAATACACATGTTATTTTTGTCAGTTCGATAAGTGTTTATGAAGACACAAGCGAAATAGTAAACGAGAATAGTCCTTGTAAGGAAAATCACGCTTTAATTTTAGCAGAACAGAATTTGCGCTGCAATAAGTCAATAAATACTACTATTTTACGTTTGGCGGGATTGTTAGGTAATGGTCGACACCCAGTACACTCTTTTTTAAACAAAGAAAAAATAGCAAATGGATTGGCACCTGTTAATTTAGTTCATCAACTAGATGTTGTGTCTGTCATAACAAAAATATTAAGTAAAAATATTCGAAATGAACTATTTAATATTTGTTATCCTGAACATCCAACAAGAAAAGACTTTTATGAAAGTGCTGCAGATAAACTATTTTCAAAAAAAATTAAATTCATTTCTGAAGGAAGCGGAAAAATTGTAAATGGTCAGAAAATTGTAGAATTTTGTGGATTCACTTATAAAAATACTATTTATTAATACTATTTCTAATAAAAAGACCCAACGTTTAGCTTAATTTTACGTTAGTTATTTCAATGAAAAGAATATTTTTTATTTTCCTATTATTTATAAGCTTTCAAGCCAAGGCCTCCCATATTATTGGGGGAGACATTTATTATAATTATTTAGGCAATAACCAATATCGGTTTTTTATCACACTATATCGCGACTGTAATTCAACAGGAGCAGCTTATGACGACCCACTTGCACTTACAATTTTTCTTGCAAATGGCGCTGTATTTCAAAATTTAGACGTCCCATTTCCAGGAAGTATAATTCTCCCAAATACATTCAATAACCCCTGTGCTACTCCACCTTCAAATATATGTGTTGAACGCGCTATATATACTATTGTAGTTACTTTACCACCAGTAGTAGGTGGATATAATGTTTCCTATCAACGATGTTGTCGGGGGCCAAATATTACAAATTTAATTAACCCTGACGACACTGGAATTACACTTACTACGCATGTTCCGGGATCCGAAACTGGTTTTACTGTTAATAGCAGCCCAAGATTTACGAATTATCCCCCAATTTTATTGTGTAATACCGAACAGTTGACTTTTAACCATGTTGCAACAGATCCAGATGGTGATCAACTAGTTTATTCATTAGTAACACCATTTGCAGGAGCAAATTCTGTAAATCCTATGCCCAATCAAGCTCCGCCTCCTCCTTATATTCCTGTTCAATGGGATGCCACTTATTCGGCATTAAATCCAATGGGTGCAGGTTCCACGTCATCAATTAATGCTAGCACAGGAATTTTAAATGTAACACCAAGTATGGTTGGTCTGTTTGTCGTAGGAGTAAGAGTACAGGAATATAGAAATGGGGTATTGATAGGAGAAACAGTTAGAGATTTTTTATTCCGCGTATTTAACTGCAACATTACATTACAAGCTCTTTTACCAACGCAAGAACAACTTCCAACTTTTGTTTCTTATTGCCAAGGTTTAAATGTAAATTTCGTTAACAACTCTTTTGGGGGTTCCACATATGCTTGGGATTTCGGAAATTTAGCGTCAAACTCTGATGTAAGTTCCTTGTTTTCTCCATCGTATACCTTCCCTGGACCAGGAAATTATACAACACGATTAATTGTTAACCCCGGATCGCCTTGTACTGATACAGCTTATATGGATATTATTGTCGATATTCCTTTTGTTGTATCTTGGACAGCCTTGGATTCTATATGCATTACAAATAATGCTGTTGATTTCAGTGGTCAAACATCGCATCCAAATGCAACTTATTCTTGGAGTTTTGATGCTTCTGCATCGATTCAAAATCCAACAAGTATAAATGTTCAAAATGTAAATTTTTCAACTCCTGGTTACCATGCTGTTTTATTAAATGGGAATAATGGAGCTTGCCAAAGTAGTTTTGTGGATTCTATTTTTATTGTTGATGCTCCAAATGGATCAATTATTTTACCGCCGGAAATTGAATGTTCTGGCTTAACGGTTCAATTTCAAAGTAATGCAAGCAATACTCTTTCATATAATTGGGATTTTGGTGTTGCAGGAACGACATTAGACCAAAGTACACTTTCGCAACCATCCTTTACCTTTCCGCAGGCAGGAAATTATACTGTTCAATTAGTAACTAGCAATATTCCAGGTTGTACAAATACAGCTAACTTAACTATTAATTTAAACGAATCCATTGTGATGTCTTTTGTGCATTCAGATTCCTTATGTGGCTTATTAGAATTATATGATTTTGATGCAAGTGTTTCAGGGCCACCATCTACACAATATTCATGGAATTTTGGTCCAAATTCACTACCTAATTCAGCAAATACTATTGATGTTTTTGGGGTTCAATTTCTTGTTCCGGGTAATCAAGATGTAATGCTTATTGGAGCTTTTGAAGATTGTATCGATACTGTTTATTCAAATGTCTTTGTATATGGCTCACCAGAAATAAATTTCGCTTATATAAATAGTTTGCTTTGTGCTCCTTCTGTTGCTCAATTTGTTAACTTAAGTCAAGCAGATTCTCCAGTTTTATATACTTGGGATTTTGGAGACGGAGGCACTTCGACTGATCTTAATCCCGGACATTTGTACACGACTGTTGGAAATTACAGTGTTGGATTGACAATGATTACGTTAGCGGGTTGTATTGATACACTTTATATGCTTCAGCAGGACATTATTAACGTTTACCCCAGGCCAGTAGCTGGTTTTTCCGTATCACCAGAGCAAACTGATATATGTGAAGCATTAATCACTTTTACCGATTTATCTCAAGGTGCTAGTTCTTATTATTATAATTTTGATAATAATGGATTTACTTCAAGTGCTGCAAATTTTTCTCACAATTATACTACTACAGGTTCAGACAATCCTATTCAAATTGTTACAAACCAATACGGCTGTAAAGACACCATGATTCTCACAGTAATAATTGAGCCCACCTCATTATATATTCCAAATACTTTCACGCCAGACGAGGACGAGCACAATACACTATTTAGGCCAATAACAGACTTTGAAATTTTTGAATGGCAGTTAAGAATTTTCAATCGTTGGGGAGAGCTTGTTTTCCAATCTAATGATTATTCAATTGGATGGGACGGACACTTTGGAGAAATTCTATGTCAAGACGGAATCTACGCTTACGATCTACAATATCGCTCTTGTGAACAGGAACAGAAGAAAATTGAAGTTACAGGTCATGTAAATTTAATTCGTTGATTTATTTCCTTAGAACAAATTTTTGTCCTAAATAGACTTTTCTAACTTGATCATCATTAGATAATTCCTCTGCCGTCCCGGATTTTAAAATTTTTCCTTCAAAAAGCAGATAAGCGCGATCTGTAATTGAGAGTGTTTCCTGAACATTATGGTCAGTAATTAGAATTCCAATATTTCGACTTTTTAATTCTGAAATAATACTTTGAATATCCTCAACAGCTATTGGATCTACTCCTGCGAAGGGCTCATCTAAAAGTATGAATTTCGGATTTGTGGCGAGTGCTCTTGCAATTTCTGTCCGGCGTTTTTCACCTCCTGATAATCTATCACCTAAAATTTTTCGAACGTGGGTTAAACTAAATTCTTGGAGTAATTTTTCTAGTCTTATTTTTCTTTCTGACTTTTTTAAATTTGACATTTCTAAAATTGCCATAATATTATCCTCAACACTCAATTTTCTAAAAACAGAAACTTCTTGTGGTAAATATCCAATGCCCATTTGGGCGCGTTTGTACATCGGTAGTTTGGTTATATCTATTTGATCTAGAAAAATTGTTCCTTTATCTGGTTTTACAAGCCCCACAATCATATAAAAAGAAGTGGTTTTACCAGCTCCATTTGGACCAAGCAAGCCAACTATTTCGCCCTGATTTACTTCAATAGAAACCTCGTTTACAACGCTTCTTCCACTGTAAGCCTTACTAATTAGATTGGTATATAACTTCACATCGTGAAATTAGTAAAATATAAAACAAGTATCTATTTTAGCGACAATAATTTTGGAGGATTTGTCTAGGTGAAATATATTCGTTTTAAAATAATAGATTTCAATCTTTCTAAAGCGGGAATAAAAAATACTGCTCTTTAACATAAAGGATGAATTAATAAATAAAATCAACTAAATTTCATTAATTTTGTCTTCCAATAAAGCTATTAAATGTTAGAAATTCAACGAATAAGGAACGAAAAAGAGTCAGTATTACAAGGGCTCAAAAAAAGAAATATCGATGCTTCTCAAACTATTGATAAAGTATTGCTTATTGACCAAGAATGGAGAAGTAACAAAACAGAATTAGATAAACTCTCATCAGAATTAAATCTCTTAGCTCGAACTATTGGTGAATTTTTTAAGTCTGGAAAAGTAGCTGAGGCGAATGAATTAAAAGAACAAACTACTGCACTAAAAGTTAAAGAAACACTACTTAAATCAAAGGTCGATGAACTAGACGGGGAACTTACTAAATTACTTTATACGCTACCAAATGTGCCAAATGAAGCCGTTAAACAAGGAAGAGAAGCTGCTGATAATGAAACAGTTTATGAAAATGGTTCAACTCCACTATTTTCTTTCACTCCACTTGCTCATTGGGACCTTGCAAAAAAATATGATTTAATTGATTTTGAACTTGGCGTAAAAGTCACAGGTGCAGGATTCCCATTTTACCGAGGTAAAGGAGCAAAATTACAACGTGCTTTAATTGCATTTTTCTTGGATGAAGCAACAAAAGCTGGCTACGAGGAATTTATGGCTCCACTTCTTGTAAATGAAGCAAGCGGAATAGGAACTGGGCAATTACCGGATAAAGAAGGGCAAATGTATTACATGCCGGAAGATGATTTGTATCTGATTCCAACCGCTGAGGTTCCTCTGACAAATATTTACCGCGATATTCTATTGCCAACAAACGACTTTTCAATTAAAATGACAGGCTACACTCCTTGTTTCCGTCGCGAAGCAGGTTCCTATGGAAAAGATGTTCGCGGCTTAAATCGTTTGCATCAATTCGATAAAGTTGAAATTGTACGTATTGAACACCCTTCAAATTCTGCTCAAGCATTAGAAGAAATGGTAGAGCATGTTAAAGGATTACTAGAGAAATTAGGCTTGCAATACCGAATTTTGCGCCTTTGCGGTGGTGATATGGGCTTTGCTTCAGCGATGACTTACGATTTTGAAGTTTACTCAGCAGCTCAAGAAAAATGGCTAGAAGTTAGCTCCGTTTCACGCTTTGATACCTTCCAATCCAATCGTTTGAAACTACGGTTTAAAGATGAAGATAAAAAATCGCAGTTGTGCCATACTTTAAATGGTTCTGCCTTGGCTTTGCCGAGAATTGTTGCAGCCATGTTAGAGAATCATCAAACAGCAGATGGGATTAAAATTCCAGAAGCTTTGCAAATTTATACTGGCTTTGACCTTATCGCATAGTCCAAAATGAAACAATACGGACTTATTGGAAAATCGCTATCTCATTCTTTTTCTCCGTTATTTTTTAAGCAATTCTTTGAAAAAAACAATATTTCAGCTGAATATAAGGCCTATGAAATCGAAACTATTGAGGAAGTAACAAAGCTTTTATCACAAAAAATTGGGGGGTATAATGTTACCATTCCTTATAAAGAAAGTATTCTTCCTTTTTTAGATGAAATTGATCCAATAGCAAAAGAAATAGGGGCTGTAAATACAATTGTATTTAAAAACAATAAAAGTATTGGATACAATACAGATGCTTTTGGTTTCAAGCAAAGCATCAAGCCATTTTTAACCAATAAACATGATTGCGCACTTATTTTTGGAACGGGGGGAGCAGCAAAAGCAGTTGCATTTGTTCTCAAAGAAATTGGCATTAAAGTTTTATATGTTTCTCGCCAAGCATCTGGTATCAAAAATCATTTTGCATATACAGACGTTAATGAAAATATGCTTAATGCTTGTAAATTGCTTGTAAATTGTACTCCTCTTGGTATGTTTCCAAAAACTGAAATAAGTGTAGACATTCCTTTTGATGCACTCGGAAAAGAACATTTAGTAATTGATTTAATTTATAATCCTAAAAAAACTCTTTTCTTAGAACGCGCTCAAAATCACCAAGCAACTATTTTAAATGGGGCTAGTATGCTAAAAGAACAAGCACTGGAAAGTTGGAGATTGTGGAATCTTTAGTTTAAAAAGTCAATATTTATTAGCTTAATCCTTAATAATTTGTCTTACAATCGAATTTGATGCTGAACTTATCTTTACGTGATACAAGCCAGAAGCAAATGAAGAAACATTTAGAGAAATATTAGCATTTTCGAGTACATCAATCGTTTGGATTAACTTTCCTGTAATATCAACGATGGAAATTGACTTTACTTCTTCGTTTGCAGAGCTCAAATCTATATTCAAAATATCAGAACTAGGATTCGGATAGATAGTTATTGCAGATAAATCATTTTCAAGTAAACTAGCACCGGAAGTAGTAATATTTACAGTATAATCTTCAACTTCTCCATAAGTACTTTGACCGCAAGGAACTATTGCTCCATCTGTAGAATAAGAAATACGAACACGCATTCTTACTGCAGAAGAAACAGCAGAAGTTGGAACAGTAAATGTAAATACATTGCTCCAGCCAGTCCCTACAAGCACATATCCAACTTGTTCTCCAGCATCTGAAAAGTCTGAATCATTGTTGTAGTCAATCCAAACTGCTATTTCATCATCTGTAAAAGCACTCCCAGTTTGGCTAAGAAGATCTGGGGTAACTGTAATTGAATACTGATTTCCTTTAATCAGATTTGTGGATATACTGAGATAATTTCCATAACCACCAACAGAACAGGCAGAAGTATTGTTGATGGTATTAAGTTGAACCGTATTAATATATTCATCACAAGTTGTAGAAGAAGCAGTACATGGACCAGTAGAAGAAGAGCATGGATTGGCAGATCCAGCTAAAGTTAATACACCACTATTTGTTGGATCTAACCATGGTTTCAATCTAAGGTTATTTGCTGTACCATTTGATGTCCAGTGGTAAGACATTTTACCATAAAAATCTGGAGATGTCGGACTATTGCAAGATGAGCTTCCACCTGTTAAAGTTCCAATTATATAACCCTGGCTATTATTAAAGAGCGGTGAACCTGAAGACCCGCCTTCGGTAACACCATGCCCATTAGAATTTGATGTCCAACTCTGTCGCCAATGAGATAATAAGCCGTTACCATTCCAACCTGCAGAAACCGAAGTGCCTGAAAATGTGGATATTTTTTTTATATCCCCAGCAGGATGATGTATCCCGACACCGCCTGTTGTAGCTGTGGTATTTGCATTCCAGCCATTCCAGTAAGCAGAAAAATTTGCAGATTTCAAATTCGTAATTATTGTTGCTTCATTTGTGGAGGAGCCCAATTTTACAAGTAAAAAATCTGAACCAGAATCTCCTCCATTATCTCCGGAATCTGCTATTCTTAAACATCCAGTAATAAAATAATCATCTAAAGTTCCAGCTGTTGAAGGATTGGTACAGGATGGCGCCTCATACTTAAAATAAAACTTCCATTGTGTCATGTTTGCAGCTGTTGCATCAACACCACAATGCAATGCAGTTAGAAAATAAGGCTTACAATCCTGACTTGTATTATTAATTAAGGATCCAGTACACCAGCCTTGGCCTCCTCCATCTACAACTAGAATTCTAGCAACACCTTTTTTTTCATCTTGCCATAAATCACCTACTGGCGAGCAATTTACATTAATTTCACAGGGATCAGACTCATTAATTTTTAGAAAATTTGGATTGCCAGTAGCGCGATAATTGTACATTACCCGGTCTAAAAAAAGTTCCGAGGTTTGCGTATATTTTGGTTCAATTAAGGTAAGTAGTAGCTCATCTCCAAAACAAAGCGCTGCATGCTGCCGAAAATGAGATTCTACATCATCTGAAGTTAATGGATTATGAACTAATTTACCGTTGAGATCTGTAATTACTAAAGTAGAAGCTCCATAAAGTTTAAATGTCTCAAATAAAAAACTCAAAGCTTCTGCACCAGATGACTTAACAACTAATTGCCATTTGCGGTCTCCATTGGGCAATGTTGTCCAAATACCAGAATTTAATGGTGTAATATTTACCGTTGAAGCAAGACCAATTCGGTAAAGCAAGCCAAGTTTGTCCCGTTGTATATCCTCCAAGTGAAGCGCTTCTAAATCAGGGGCGGCAATCAACTTAACAGGCACATTGTTATCAAGGACAAATTTTTGACGGTGCACAAAATCATTTTGCGCAGATAAAAAATTAGCGAGAAAGAATAAAATTGCAAAGGAGAGTAGTAATTTCTTCATAGTTTGAAAGCTTTTAGTAATTTCACTTTTATAAAGATAAAAAAAGTGAACAAATTAACAAGAAAAATTACAATATGTTTAGTTGAAGACGAGCAGAGCTTGGTAGAAATGATTCAATTTAATTTAGAATTAGACGGATATGATGTTTTCGCGATTCGTGATGGAGGCTTTGCAAAAGAACATTTTGAATTAAAAATAGACTACGATTTATTTATCTTAGATGTAATGCTCCCAAGAATTAGTGGCCTAGATTTGTGTAAAATTATTCGAGAGAAAAGTCAAGCTCCTATTTTATTTTTATCTGCGAAAGGAACAACACAAGATCGAATTGAAGGATTAAAAATTGGCGCAAACGATTATTTACCAAAGCCCTTTGATTTGGAAGAACTCATTCTGAAAGTCAAAATTCTCACAAAAAAAGAAGGGGAACAAAAAGATTTTTTACTTCAAGTTGGAGAATTAGAAGTTGATTTCAACACTTTTGAGGTTAGATCATTAGAGAATGAAATTGTTCACCTATTTTCTAAACGAGAAATTGAGCTACTTCAATTATTTCAAGAGAAAGAAGGAAAAGTAGTTTCCAGAGATGAAATATTAGACCGAGTTTGGGGAAAAGATTCCTATCCAACTGCTCGCACAATTGATAACTACATTTTAGTTTTCCGAAAAATATTTGAAAAAAATGCTCGAAAACCCCAATTTTTTCATTCGATAAGAAGTGTTGGGTATAAGTTTACAAAAACTAGTGTTTCAGATTTTTAAGCGCTTCCTTATCATGTTTATGTTTAAAAAAGAGAGCAAACAAAACAAGAATTACAAATGAATATCCCGCGAAATTAAGCCAGATATTGAGCCAATCTTTCTCGCCATTTGATTCTGTAAAATAAGCCGTGATGAGTATGCCACTCACATAACTTCCAAGAACAGCTCCAAAACCATTGGTCATCATCATAAATAATCCTTGAGCACTTGATCGTGTTTTAGCATCTGTTGTAGTTTCTACGAATAAGGAACCCGAAATATTAAAGAAATCAAAGGCCATTCCATAAACAATACAGGAAACAATAATCATCCATAGTCCATCGGCAGGGTTTCCGTAGGCAAGAAGACCAAAGCGCAGTACCCAAGCCGCCATGCTAATAAGCATTACTTTTTTGATGCCAAAATTGCGTAAGAAAAATGGGATTGCAAGTATAAAAATAGTCTCCGAAATTTGTGAAATAGACATGATAATTGTTGAATGCTCCACTACCCATAAATTAGCATATTCGGGGATATTCTTAAAATCAGAGATAAAAACATCGCCGTACATATTTGTCAGCTGAAGAGATGCACCTAAGAACATTGAAAACAAAAAAAACAAAGCCATTTTGGGTTGATAAAAAAGCTTAAATGCATCAAGTCCCAGAGAACTTATAAATGATTTTTTCTCAGTATCTGCTTTAATTGGTGGACAGCTTGGAATTATAAAAATGGAGTAAATTGCTAAAATAAGAGCAGAAAAACTAGCCAAATAAAATTGACCTTCAAGTGCTTTATTTCCAGTAAGATTTGTCACCCACATTGCAGCTATAAATCCAATTGTTCCCCAAACTCTAATCGGTGGATAATCTTTTACAACATCGTACTTATTATTTTTAAGGACAGTAAATGCAATAGAATTTGAAAGTGCGATAGTTGGCATATAAAAAATCATTGCTAAAAATATCACCCAAAAAAATGTGTTAGGATTACTTACTTGTGGTATGAAGAATAAAGTAATACCTCCAAGTAAGTGAAGCAGACCAAATAATTTTTCAGTATTTATCCATCTATCAGCAACAATTCCCATTAATGTCGGCATAAACAGAGAAGACAAACCAAGTGTACTAAAAACAGCTCCAAAATCTGCTGCCCCCCAATTTTTCGTTTCAAACCAGTAATTCGCAATTGTAATCAACCACGCTCCCCAAATAAAGAATTGAAGGAAACTCATTAAAATTAGGCGATTTTTAATGCTCATTGAAAAATTTTAAGGTCTTTTTTTTATTTCGTCACGCAATTTTGAGGCAAGTTCATAATCTTCATTCAAAATAGCTTCTTTCAATTGTTCCTCAAGATTTTCTAATTCTAAATTTTCTATTTCTTCATCTTCTTCTATATCAGGGTCATAGTCTAATTCCTCTTGAACTTCATCTGAAGAGTTTTCTGTTCCAGCTACGTTATTTAATATACTAGATAAAGTATAAATCGGTGAATTAAAGCGGACACCTATTGCAATTGCATCTGAGGTACGAGAATCGATTTCAGTAATTTGCTTGTCTTTTTCACAGATAATTTTGGAATAAAAAACCCCTTCATGGAACTTATAAATCAAAATTTCTAGAACGCGAACCCCGTATGAAGTACAAAACGTCTTAATTAAATCATGTGTTAAGGGGCGGTTTGGAACCATTTTCTCCAATTCTACAGCAATAGCTTGAGCTTCAAAACCACCAATAACAATAGGAAGTTTGCGGTTTCCCCCAACCTCAGACAAGGTCAAAACATATGATCCTGATTGGGTTTGACTGTAAGCAATTCCTGAAATATCTAATTTAACCTTTTTCATAAAAACTCAAATGGTAAGCAAATTAGTAATTAATTTTGGGATTCTTTGAATTTATTTATTGCAGCTGTTAGCTTTGGAATAACATCAAAGGCATCTCCCACAACACCATAGTCTGCAGCTTTAAAAAAAGGTGCTTCGGCATCTGTATTTACTACCACGATAACTTTAGATCCATTTACACCAGCTAAATGCTGAATCGCGCCAGATATTCCAATGGCAATATATAAATTTGGTCTAATTGCAACGCCTGTTTGTCCAACATGCTCGTGATGTGGACGCCAGCCAATATCTGCAACAGGTCGAGAGCAGGCAGTTGCTGCACCCAAAGATTTCGCTAAATTTTCAATCATCCCCCAATTTTCTGGGCCTTTTAATCCTCTTCCTGCGGAAACAACAAGCTCGGCCTCTGGTAAGAGAATTTCTCCCTCGGGCTTCTTTGTGGAAATTACTTTTATAGCTGCAGCTCCACCCAAACCATTTGTTTCCTCAACAGGACAATTAGCGCCTGTTTTTTCAGGTTGAATGCTATTTGGTAGAAGCGAAATTATTTTAATAGCTGAGGAAACTTTCACATTCCCTATTGCCTTACCTGAGAAAACATTTACTTTAACAGCTCCATCGGCATCTGGAATTGAAATCGCCCCTGCAATTAACCCAGCTTGCAAGCGAACAGACAATCTTGGGGCAACAGCTTTTCCAATTAGGTCATGAGAAAAAATAACAGTCTTTGCTCCAATATTTTGTACAACAGCAGAAATTAGTCGTGTTAATTGCTGTGGATCTTCACCATCAACCATTCTGTCGACCAAAACCTTAGTTGCACCATATTCTCCTAAGCAAATTAAACTTTCAGAACTAGCTTTTCCATTTGTTAAGACCACAACCTCATTTCCGAGTTTTTTGGCATAAGTAACAGTTTCTAATGCTGCCTTAGAAAGCCCGTTTGATGAATTTACGTATACTAAAATCATTTTTTCTTTTTTAAAATATTAAATAACTTTTGCTTCATTGTGTAATAATTCGACCAACTCATCCATATTCATCGGATCAATTAATTTAACGGCAGATTTTGAATTCGGAACAGAATAGGAAACAAAACTTGTTAATTCATCCGCAGTAACTGGAGGCAATACTGTCAGAGGTTTTGTTCTTGCAGCCATAATTCCTCGCATATTTGGAATTCGTTGTTCTGCCATTCCCTTAGCACAAGATACTACAGCAGGCATTGCTACCTCAACAACTTGAAGACCACCAATAATCTCTCTTTCTAAAGAAAGAGACGACCCGTTAATATCTAATTTTGAAGCTTGTGAAATTAATGGAAAATCAAGAATTTCAGCAATCATACCAGCAACCTGAGAGCCATTGTAATTTATTGTTTCTTTTCCAGTAAGAATTAAATCAAAAGCATTTGTTTTAGCATAATTAGCAATTTGTACCGCAGTAAAGTATGCATCTTTTGGATCTGCATCAATTCGGATAGCATTATCTGCTCCAATGGCAAGTGCTTTTCGCATGATGGCTTCATCAGCAGCAGAACCAACGGTAATAATTGTAACATCTGCGTTTCCAGCTTCTTTTATTTCTAATGCACGAACTAAAGCATACCATTCATCATAGGGATTTATGATATACTGAATACCATTTTCATCAAACTTCGTATTTTGCTCTGTAAAAGCAATTTTAGAAGTTGTATCAGGTGCTTTACTAATGCAAACTAATATTTTCATGTATTTTTTTTATTTGCAAATTTACAGAAATATATCACAAAATATTGCAGAAATATTTCATTCCCAAAGTCAAAAAACCAATTGGCATTTCATAGCAGTCTAGCCATTTAGATATGAGTCATTTTATTTCTTTAAACTTTTATTGACTCTTTTTTTAATTTTTTTAAATGATTTAATTAATTGATTTACAACAACAAAGTAAATTTTAACCAATTACAAACGACTAATATTCGACACTAAATGACAAATAACCGAATATCGTTTTTGACTTATCCAACCTTTGCATCGTCGAAATCAGAAAACAGTATTTGATTGGTGGCAAAATTAAATTATTACAAACTTTTAAAAAATTAACAACATGAATGCACTGCGAAACAAAGTGAACTTGATTGGAAGATTGGGAGCAGATCCTGAATTAGTAACATTTGAAACGGGAAAAATCTTAACCCGCTTTACACTTGCTACGAAAGAAGATTTCAAAGATAAATCTGGCGAATGGCAAAACAACACACAATGGCACAACATCAATGCCTGGGGAAAAACGGCGGAACGTGTAAAAAAAGCACTAAGCAAAGGAAATGAAATAATACTAGAAGGTCGAATTGTAAACCAAACCTACGAGACAAAGTCAGGCGAGAAACGATACAGTACAATAGTGGAGGCATTTGATTTTTTACTGCTTTCACAAAAAACAGAAAAAGAAGTAGTTCAGGCAAACAATACAAATAAATAATATTATGAATCACGTAAATTTAATTGGCAAGGTAAGTTCAGAGCCACAATATATTGAGCTTAAAACAGGGCGTAAAATCGCAACCTTCACGATGTCGACAAAAGAAATGTATTTAGATGCCGAAGGAAATACGAAAACACGAAATAACTGGCACCTACTAACCTGTTGGGGTCGCTGGATAAAAGTAATAGAAGAACTCGGTGAAGTCGGATCAGACTTAGCAGTTGAGGGAAAATTAGTGAGTCGATTTTATAACTCTAAAGGAGCGCGAAAAATTATTTCTGAGATTGAAGTAAACGATCTAATCATTTTATAACACATTAATCTAACGAGGATCGATGTTGAATGGTAACTAAAATCATGATGCATCGGTCCCTCTACATATACAAACAAACAATTTTATTTTTATGACAACAATTAGAAATTATGTAACCTTGGTCGGAAATATTGGATCAAATACACAAATCACAAACTTTGAAAACGGCAAATCTGTTGCAAGATTTAGTTTAGCAACACAAAAAACCACCCGAAAAAATGATGGAAACTACACAAACCTTGTGGAGTGGCACCGAATATTTGCTTGGGGAAACATGGCACAATTCATAGAAAAATATGGCGAAAAAGGAAAAAAAGTAGCAATTCATGGCCGTTTGGTTAATCGCTCGTATTTAAACCCAGAAGGTAAAAAAAGAAATCTGACTGAAGTCGAAGTACGACAGATTATTGGGCTATAAACCTAAATTAATAAGTAAAAAAAGGCTATTGAAAATAGCCTTTTTTATTTTAAATAACCTTGTTTATAGATTTATATGCCTTTGTAAATGCTCTAAAATTAGGATTAAATAAATTCTCCTTATTGTATTGAAGTGGAAGTTCATCAGTAGTTTCAACTGAGCCCCCTAAAGCCTCAAGTATTGCTTGACCAGCTGCGATATCCCATTCCATAGTTGGTGCAAAACGGAAATAAACATCTGCTTTTCCCAATGCTAAATCAAAGAATTTCAATGCAGAGCCTTTTTGTAAAAACCGAAATTCTAAATTTGATGATTTCAAGGTAGTTATCAAATCATCTTGTGCTCTAGAAGGGTGACTTCGTGATCCAATTATAACTAGCGGATGATTTATCTCAAAAGAAGGCAGGATTTTTTTCCATGCCGTAGGATTCTCTAAATCCTCAAATTTTAGGATATAAACTCCCGTTTCCATTGAACCAAAAATCACTTCCTCATTAACTGGCGAGGCAATTAGACCAAAAATTGGTTTCCCCTTTTTAATAAGTGCAATATTTACAGTAAACTCACCATTTCGATTAACAAATTCCTTTGTGCCATCAAGCGGATCAATGCACCACGATTCATCCCAAGAAATACGCTCGGAAAAAACTACTGGACTTGATTCTTCTCCTGTTATTGGAATAGACAAGGGATCTAAAAAGGAGTGAATAATTCGTGTTGATTCTAAATCTGCTTTTGTTAATGGTGAACCATCATCTTTTATATAGGTCTCAAAAGGACTAGAATAGATTTTCATTATTGCTTTTGAAGCTTCAATTGCCGCAGACAAAGCTGAAGAATACTTATCGTTTAAAAGAAGCACTTAGAGCTTCATTTCTGGAACGACATCCGGAACTACTAAATCACCATCAGTTTTCGAAATAATTTCCTCAACACTAACGCCAGGAGCTCTTTCAAGCAGATAAAACTTTCCGTCTTTTATTTCCATTACAGCAAGTTCCGTAACCACTTTCTTAACGCAATTTACACCAGTTAAAGGAAGCGTACATTTTTTCAAAATTTTAGACTCCCCTGCTCTATTACTATGTAACATTGCAACAATAATATTATCAGCTGAAGCAACTAAATCCATTGCTCCACCCATACCTTTTACCATTTTTCCAGGGATTTTCCAATTTGCAATATCGCCATTTTGAGAAACTTCCATTGCCCCAAGTACAGTAAGTTGTACATGCTGTCCACGAATCATTGCGAAAGAAGTGGCAGAATCAAAAAAAGAAGCTCCAGGAAGAGCCGTAATCGTTTGTTTTCCGGCATTAATTAAATCTGAATCTTCTTCACCCTCAAATGGAAATGGCCCCATTCCTAAAACACCATTTTCAGATTGAAATTCAACTTCTATTCCTTGAGGAATATAATTTGCAACTAAGGTTGGGATTCCTATTCCAAGATTTACATACCAACCGTCTTTAAGTTCTTGAGCGATCCGTTTTGCAATTCCTATTTTATCAAGTGCCATTTAATTTTTTCTAAACTTTTTGACGAACAGTTCTTTGCTCGATTCTTTTTTGAAATTTTTCGCCTTGAAAAATCCGTTGTACAAATATACCAGGTGTATGAATCTGATTTGGATCAAGCGAACCAGCAGGAACTAGCTCTTCTACCTCAGCAATAGTTGTTTTTCCAGCCATCGCCATAAGAGGATTAAAGTTTCTGGCGGCTGCCTTAAATATTAAATTTCCTTCAGTATCACCCTTCCAAGCTTTTACGATAGCGAAATCTGCTGTTAGTGCAAACTCCAGAATATGAGGTTTACCATTAAAAATTCTTACTTCTTTCCCTTCAGCAATCTCTGTTCCAAATCCCGCTGGTGTAAAAAAAGCAGGGATTCCAGCGCCACCTGCTCTGCATCTCTCTGCTAAGCTTCCTTGAGGAATTAAATCAACTTCCAATTCGCCAGATAACATTTGCCTTTCAAATTCATCATTTTCTCCGACATAACTTGAAATCATTTTTTTTATCTGTTTTGTCTGTAGTAACAAGCCCAATCCAAAATCATCTACTCCAGCATTGTTAGAAATACATGTTAAATTTTTGACTCCCATTTTTACAAGCTGAGAAATTGAATTTTCAGGAATTCCACACAAGCCAAAACCACCAAGCATTAGTGTCATATTATCTTCAATTCCATTAAGTGCTATTGCAACATTTCCCACAACTTTATTCATCTTTTTTAAAAAATAAAGGGGACTAATGAATCATTAAATAATGTTTTTTGCTGTTGATTTAATCGATATTGCTCTGGTGTCTGGATTTCAATACAATCATAAGACAAAGAGTCATAATCTGCTGGCCTTATAAAATCTAATCGCGATAAGGCAATTTTTGGATCTTTATATACTTTTTCCATATAATACCCGTAGATTGGCAAAGCCATTCTTGCTCCTTGTCCATAGGTCATACTTCTAAACCTTACAGCTCTATCTTCAGCTCCAACCCAAATACCAGTAACTAAATTTGGTGTTATTCCAATAAACCAACCATCTGAATTATTTTGGGTTGTTCCAGTTTTACCTGCGGTAGGTGGATGAATATTTCCAAATTTGGCACTTTTCAAACCAGTACCCGTTCCTATCTGAATTACACCTTTTAGCATTTTGATAATTTCAAAAGCAACCGTAGAATTAATCACTTGTTCTCGTTCTTCAAATGCACTATAAATTACTTTTCCATTCCGGTCAGTAATCCTTTCAATAGTTGTTGGTCTAGTATAAATTCCATTATTTGGGAATATGCATTGTGCTGCAACTAAGTCGAAAAGGGAAATATCCATTGAACCAAGGCACATAGTCGGGTTAATATCTCTATCTTCAAGAAGAATTCCTGCTTTTCTTAATACTTTGTAAACTTGAAAAGGGCCTCCAATTTTCTTCTCTTTATTGTAATAACCCATACTACCTAAAACGCCTGCAGTTGTAGGATTTGATGATTGAGCTAAGCCATTGTAGACACTTCCTGCGCCACTGCCAGATGGGCGCCATCTGCCAATAATTTCATTATTATTATTGACAGTTATTACACAGTTTTCATCACTAGTAAGTCTAGTACAAGGAGTTACCGATTTCATTGAAAGAGCTGTAGCATATATAAATGGCTTTATTGTTGATCCAACTTGTCTTTTCCCTAGTCTGACATGGTCATAGGCAAAGTGTTTAAAATCAACACCCCCAACCCAAGCTTTGACAAAGCCAGTTGAAGGATCGATTGAAATTAAACCTGCATGTAAATATGCTTTATAATAACGAATAGAGTCATTTGGGCTCATAATGGTATCGAACTCTCCTTTCCAAGAAAAAACTTTCATCGGAACTGGAGTTTCAAAATTTTTAATTATTTCAGTCTGACTTGCACCACTAACCTTTAATAATCTATAACGCTCTGTAGATCGTCTTGCGTTTTGCATGATACGATTAATCATATCAGGGCCTATAGAATTTGGAAAGGGATAATTATTTAAGTTATTATTGTTTTTATCAAATGCAGGTTGCAATTCATTTTTAATATAATGCTCTACAGCGTATTCAGCATGTCTTTGAAGAGAAGTGTTAATAGTCGTATAAATCTTTAATCCATCTCTATAAATATCATAGGCCTCACCATTTTTATTTTGGTATACTAAATTCCCACTTTTATTTTTAGATTACAGTAGTTCTTTTACCTCATTACTTAGAGATTGCCTAAAATATGGCGCCATTCCATCTTTATGATCTAAGGACTTATATCTAGTTGTTATAGGCATAGATTTCAGGGCTTGAAATTCTTGATAATCAATTTTATTTTTTATCGCTAGATTATTCGAAACACTAT
>ENA-UOYL01000196-UOYL01000196.1-marine-metagenome-genome-assembly--contig:-NODE-196-length-22723-cov-3.407224_pt1 | contig 22723 bp, 25 predicted proteins | sample MGYA00238173_ERZ767189 | MGnify/ENA primary metagenome ERZ767189 (study PRJEB28943, sample SAMN06267163) | marine metagenome | isolation source: Columbia River Estuary | place: USA:Columbia River Estuary... | reverse complement strand
ACTAAAAAAAGTAGCGTAATAGAAATTCCAATTTTTTTCATCAGTCTAAAGTAGAAAGAAAAACCAAACAAATCAAAGTAATTTATTGAATTCTAAAATTAGTTGCTTTTAATATCACCCCCAACTTTAATATATTAAATAAAAAACATCTTTTTTTTAATAAATAACCAATTGTTTTATTTCTTGTAATTAAATGCGTAGTTTTAAATCTTAATTTTTAAAACTATACAATGAAGAATTTACTGATGTTTTTGTCGATTGGATTTATAAGCTTAACTTCCTTTGGTCAAGCTCCGGATGGCATTAACTACCAAGCGGTCATTAGAAAAACCAATGGTGCTTTATTGACCAATAGCCCTGTGGCTATCCGGGTTCAAATCAAGCAAACGTCAGCAACGGGCGCGGTGGTATTTTCGGAGCGCCAAACCGCCATCACTTCAGCCTATGGCTTGGTGAATTTGGTGATTGGTCAAGGTACGCTTCTGTCAGGTAATTTTTCTACCATCAATTGGTCTACTGGCAATTATTGGGTGAGTTTGGGGGTAGATTTTTCTAACGGCACTAATTACGTTGATTACGGATCTCAAAGACTTATGAGCGTGCCTTATGCGCTTTATGCCAAGAATGCCGGGAATCAGCTCAACCAATGGCGCTACGGAAACATTGTTCCAGCCACTACCTTGGGCGCAATGGGAGACTTTTATTTAGATATGATTACTGGTAATGTTTATTATAAAAATTCTTCCACAACTTGGGTTTTAACAGGAAATATTAAAGGTCCCACAGGTGCTACGGGCTCAGCAGGTGCAACTGGCCCGATTGGCTTAACAGGCCCAGCAGGTCCAACGGGAATTGCAGGTCCAACAGGAGTAGCAGGTCCGGCAGGCGCTACAGGTCCGATTGGTTTAACAGGCCCAGCAGGGCCCACTGGAGTTGCAGGTCCAACAGGAGCAACTGGCGCTACAGGACCAGCGGGAGCGCAAGGAATTCAAGGATTGACAGGTGCAACAGGACCAGCGGGAACACAAGGAATTCAAGGATTGCCGGGCGCTACAGGCGCTACAGGACCAGCTGGAGCACAAGGAATTCAAGGTGTTGCAGGCGCAACAGGCGCAACAGGTGCCACAGGAGCATCTGGTAACGGATTTTCAAATGGCACGGCAGTCAATCAACTAATGTATTGGAACGGCAGTGCTTGGGTAACTTTAAATCCAGGTATTGATGGTCAGGTACTTTCTATATGTAATGGAAGTTTAACTTGGGTTACGATGGCAGGTCTACTCTGTCCGCCCCCTCCGGCCGCCCTCACGACTATAAACTGCGGTGGTGCTACAACTACCGGAACATTAACTACCGGAACAGCAGCAAGTGGTGTGAGTACCGCAATATCTTATACTGGCGGTAACGCTGGAACGTACGGGGCACAAACAATTAGCTCAACTGGCGTTGTTGGTTTAACAGCAACCCTTGCAGCAGGTACGCTTGCTAATGGCGCAGGCTCATTGACGTATACGATAACTGGCACGCCAACTACGAGTGGAACAGCAAGTTTTGCTATTACGGTAGGTGGACAAAGCTGTACGTTTACAATAAATGTTGGGGTGCAAGGATTTACCATTGGAGCTGGAACTTCGACTACCAATTGGCCCACCGAAAACTTTGGAGGGGCCAACCGATGCAACAGAAGTGCCACTATTTATCCTAAAGCGGTATTGAACCAAGCAGGTGGATTTCCCGCGATTGGAAATCAACTTATTACCTCCGTTAAGTGGCAGGCATCTGTTGCGGGGTTATCCGATGGTAATATCAAAATTTACGTGGAGAATACCGCTGCAACGACCACCACGACCAGCCAAGATTGGTCCACCACGATTATTAATAATTCGATACTTGTTTATAATGGGCCAATTTCTTTCAATAAGGTTGTGGGTTCTTGGTATGGAGTAACGTTAACCACCCCTTTTACTTGGAATAATGTGGACAATTTGAAAATTAGCGTGGAATATTCCAGCGGTACGAACTTCAATAATCGATCATGGTACAGAACTCAAGGAGTAGGAAATACAGCAGAATCAGCGAATATAACAGGTACCTGTCCTAGTCCTCTTTCCAATGGTTCGAATTCATGGTATCCGAATATACTGTTCAATAATTAAAAGATTTTTTGGGAAGTTTCTCCTTACACATTACTTATTTTTAATCGAAATCTCATCGATAAAAAGCCAAGGTTGATTTCCTTCGCCGGGCATTCCTAGTGGTATTTTATCTAAGGTTTTAATGGTGATTCTAAATTTTTGAACTTTTTTCCCGATAAATAGCACTTGCTTTTCATTCACGAACCAAGGGTATTGTGTAACCCCAAAGCCTATGTTTGTTTTTGAATTCTCAAATTCTATCGCTACTGGTAGATGAATCCACGAATTCTCATCCTTTAAAAATGAGATTTGTAGGCTATCAATTTTTTGTTTTTTAAGTAAATCTATTTCAATGACAACAAGGGAGGTGTCGTAGCCTATCCATTCGTGTCCTTTCCATGGTCTTGCGCCAAACTGGCCATCAACAAGGGTTAAATCTCCGCTGTTATAACGATCACTTGGTTTAGTTACATAATGTATTGGCACTCCCAAGCAGGGATTTTTAGTAACAACAATTGTTCTGTCTATTCCGGTTTCATTTGAAATAAATTGATACCTAATGGGTTTTGTTTTTTTTGCACGATCAATGTTGAAATCGGCAGTCCCAATAAATTCATCATCCTGATTTACTTTAAATACTTCAGTTGCTGAGTTTGATGCGATTTTTAGGGCAACCCCTTTTGGCGTACGTTTGAAGGTGATTTTAGGTTTGAGAATTGTTTGTGAGAAATTGACCCCCAACTTTTTTAGCAAAGGGAAATGATGCTTGATGACGCTTTGTTCAAATACATCGTAAGTCGTTTTTTCTGTACACCAAAGCGCCTCACTTAAGGCGATGGCTCGAGGATACGTCATGTACATCAATTTATTGAAATCCTGAATATATTCTGTCCAAAGATTTGCCTGGCCCCCTAAGACATAAGCTGCCTCGTTTCTTGTCATCGTGCTGTGTATGGGGTTAAAATCGAATACTTTTTCCAGATTAGTAAAGCCACCTATTGCTAACGGTTCATCGCTTCCTTTTCCTTGATAATGATCAAAATAACAATGAGATCCTGGCGACATCACAACATCGTGGCCTAGCCTTGCGGCTTCTATTCCTCCTTCGAATCCACGCCACGACATTACCGCAGCATTTGGTGACAGGCCTCCTTCAAGAATTTCATCCCAACCTATTAATTTTTTTCCTTGCTTCATTAAATAGGCATCCATTCGTTGAATGAAATAACTTTGCAATTCATGCTCATCTTTAAGCTTATGTTCTTTTATAACGGATTGGCATTTTTCACACTTGTGCCAGCGGGTTTTAGGCGCTTCGTCCCCACCAACATGAATATAAGTACCTGGAAATAATGGAATTACTTCAGATAGAACATCCTGAAGAAAGAGAATACTTTCCTCTTTCGCACAGAATATATCGTCAAAAACCCCCCAAAGTCCGGGAACATTTTGTTGTTCTCCGGTACATGAATATTGCGGATAAGCTGCAAGAGCTGCTCTTGAATGACCCGGCATTTCAATTTCTGGAACAATCGTTATGTATTTTTCCGCTGCGTAAGCCACGACTTCTTTGATTTCTTCTTGGGTATAGAATCCACCATAACGCTGTTTGGTATAGGTTCTAGGTGTTGTGGTATAATGTTCGTTCACCGTACTGTCTCTCCAAGCACCTATCTCAGTTAATTTTGGGTATTTCTTAATTTCGATTCGCCAACCTTGGTCATCGGTGAGATGCCAATGAAACATATTGAGTTTATAGAGGGACATTAAATCGATGTATTTTTTTACTTCATCAACGGTAAAGAAATGACGAGAAACATCTAAATGCAGACCCCGCCATTGGAATTTTGGAAAATCGTTAATGAAACATTTTTGAATAAAATAACCTTCATCATTTTGCTTCAACAACTGCATTAAGGAATGGAAAGCATAGTAACACGCTTTTGAAGAAGAATATGTGATAATTATTTGTTCATTGACATTAATGGAATAGCTATCTAAGGGAACATTTATTGCTTGTTTAAAAATCAACAATGGCTTTAATTTTAAGTCAATTAATGGCACATCGTGATATAAAGCAATAGTGGATTTAAATTGCTCAATCAAGTTTGGAGGAAGGCTATTAAAATCTAATGAAAGCGATTCAAGCATTTGAATTTCACCAGGAATCGTTTTATAAACCAATGGATGCGGTAAGATGGGGCAATCTTGCGCAATAAATGAAAATGGAAACATCAGTAGCAAACAAATCGCAATAGCTTTCATCTTTTTTCTACAAATGAACGGAATAAAAATAAAAAAACGCCTTTCGGCGTTTGATTAATTATTGTGTAGAATAATTGTTTTTTTCTTTAGTTTTTTGGCATCTAACGATTTACTAAAGTTAAGTAAAAAAAGTAAAGTCTGAGTAGAGACTCTTTCTTCAGCTTTGTTTCCAGATTTTTCGGGTTGAGAGTACTTTTTGACCATAGGCAATTTAAAGGTTTGAAGTTGAAACGAATTAACTTTATTTTTATTTCAAAAAGCATTTTTTTTTTTAACTTTGTTTAATATATTTTAATGTATGTCGTCAATTATTCTTCCGGGATCAGGTGTAGCAACAGGTGATGAAGTTCAGGCGATATTTCGTCTTGCTAAACAAAAAGGATTTGCCCTTCCAGCCGTCAATGTAACCAGTACATCCACCGTAAATGCAGTGATTGAAGCTGCAGCAAAGATTAATTCTCCCGTAATTATTCAATTTTCGAATGGCGGTTCTCAATATTATGCTGGAAAAGGATTAAAAAATACAAATGAGCAAGCAGCTATATTGGGGGGTATTAGTGGCGCAATGCATGTCCATCATGTAGCAGCGGCATATGGTGCAACTGTTATCTTACACACCGACCATTGCGCTAAAAATATATTGCCTTGGTTAGACGGACTTTTAGATGCAGGTGAAACGTTTTATCGTGAACATGGTAAACCTTTATACAGCTCACACATGATTGATTTGTCGGAAGAGCCGATTGAGGAAAACATCGCTATTTGTAAAACATATTTAGCCAGAATGGCAAAAATAGGAATGACTTTAGAAATTGAACTCGGCATTACAGGCGGAGAAGAAGATGGTGTGGACAATAGTAATGTTGATAATTCGAAATTATATACTCAACCCGAAGAGGTTGCTTACGCTTATGAGGAGCTGTTGAAAGTTTCACCGCGCTTTACAATCGCTGCTGCTTTTGGAAATGTGCATGGTGTTTACAAACCAGGGAACGTTTTTTTAACCCCGAAAATTTTAAAATCTTCTCAAGATTTTGTGCAGCAAAAATTCCAAACTGAGCACAATCCTGTTGATTTTGTTTTTCATGGAGGTTCTGGATCCACTATCGAAGAAATTAGAGAAGCGATTGGTTATGGTGTTATCAAAATGAATATTGATACCGACTTGCAATTTGCTTTCACCGAGGGCGCGCGAGATTATATTGAGACAAACCTACCTTACCTCAGAACTCAAATTGGGAATCCTGAGGGAAGCGAACTTCCTAATAAAAAATATTATGATCCAAGAAAATGGCTTCGCGAAGGGGAATTGACCTTTATTAAGCGACTTGAAAAAGCATTTTCCGATTTGAATAACGTAAATACCCTTTAAACAAAAATAAACAATGAGTTGGTTTACCAGAAAGAAAGAAGGAATTACGACTTCAACAAGTGATAAAAAAGAGACCCCAGAGGGCTATTGGGTAAAATGCACCAATTGCAAAACTCTTTTTACTGCTCAAGATCTAGCTAAAAATAATGGTGTCTGTGACCGTTGTTCGCACCATGAGCGCTTGAGTGCTGAGGGTTATTTTAATATCATTTTTGATAATGGGAAATTCACCGAATTAGACGCAAAATTATCTTCTGCTGATCCATTGAAATTTACAGATACTAAAAATTATAAAGATCGTGTAGCAGCAACCCAAAAATCAACTGGATTGAAAGATGCTATACGAACCGCAAAAGGTAAATTGGATGGTAACGATTTCGTTGTTGCAGCCATGGATTTTGCATTTATTGGTGGTTCGATGGGCAGTGTAATGGGGGAGAAAATCGCTAGGGCAATAGATGAAGCGATTAAATTAAAAGCTCCTTTTATGATCATCTCTAAATCTGGTGGTGCACGCATGATGGAGGCAGGATTTTCATTAATGCAAATGGCAAAAGTTTCCGGTAAATTAGGTCAGTTGGCTGATGCGGGATTGCCTTATATTTCTTATTTAACCGATCCTACAACTGGTGGTGTTACGGCATCTTTCGCTATGTTGGGGGATATCAATATCGCTGAGCCAGGTGCCTTAATTGCTTTTGCAGGACCAAGAGTGGTAAAGGAAACCATTGGACGTGATTTGCCAGATGGTTTTCAAACGTCTGAATTCTTGTTAGAGCATGGTTTTCTCGACTATATTATTGATCGGACCGAAATACGACCTAAACTATCGATGTCTTTACGATTCTTTCGCAATTAAATGAAATTAACTAAATTAAACGATGACTCCTCTTGGTTGTGGGAATTTGATTCGTTTTCTGTTTTAGTTGATCCTTGGTTCACAACTCAGCAAGTGGATCTTGCACCTTGGTTTTCCAAGCAGCAGCATTTTCGTGAGCAGCCACAACTCGCAGACTTACCTCCTTACAATGTTATTTTTATTTCGCATCCATTTACTGACCATTGCAATAAAGAAACCCTCTTGCAATTATCGCCTGATATCCTCTTGATAGCGGCTCCCAATGTCCTTCGTAAAATAAAATCTTGGCATCATTTCAAGCATTTACTTCCTTTGGATGAAGCGCCTTTTGAAATTACACGAATAACAAAAGCATCAATTTGGGATCTAGTGCACCACGCATTTTTAATAAAATCAAGGAATACGGCTTTATTGTATGCACCTCACGGCCTTAAGCAAGACTTAAAGGCTATAAAAGTTGATATTCTTATTGGAACAAGTACATTGTTTAAGTTACCATTTTTCTTGGGTGGGACCATTAATTTAGGCGCTGAAAAATTAATCGAAGTGGCGAAGATTTGTGAGGCAAAACTAATTTTAAATACCCATGATGAGCAAAAACTAGGTTCCGGACTTGTGGAGCTATTTGCTAAAAAGAACTATGTCACTGCTCATCCAGCGATTAGGTACATTGATAGAGGGGAATGCATAGAATGGCCACTTATCCTTAGTGGTTCTTGAATTACTAAATTCTAATGACAAGTGAGTGAAAGGATAGCGGTAAGGATTAGCGCTTTGAAATTTTATTTTTCGTGATCAAGCGTTGTGATGAGGACTTAAAGCGATTGATGAGGTCTAATCTTTTTTTTGCATGCTTTGTTTTACACTCCTCTACGCGTTTTCTCCATCTGTTGTAGCTGCTGGCTTTTAATTCCTTGCGCATTAGATTTCTTACGGCTTGTTCATTTAACCCAAATTGCATTTTAATCGCATCAAAAGGCGTACGATCTTCCCAAGCCATTTCGATAATACGATCTGTTTCAGCATCGGTCGTTACCCGTTCAGTATTCAGTATGTCTTTTTTTCGGTAAGCTTCAACGGAAGGCAAATCGCTGTAATGACAATAGTTTGAGTCCATGTTTAAATCGTTTAATCTTTTCATTATGCTAATGATTTAACAACGATTTTAATAAACAAAAAATAGATTGAATAGTTTTTAGCTTATGCTTTTTTAACGGTTAATTCCTTCTTGGTGAGTTTCTGAATGAGCTTAAGGTAATTTTTTTCCGTTTGATCACAGAATGATATTGCCACACCTTTAACGCCTGCTCGACCTGTTCTTCCAATACGATGCACATAGGTTTCAGGAATATTAGGGATTTCATAATTCAACACCATTTCTAAATCATCGATGTCGATGCCGCGAGCTGCGATATCTGTAGCGACCAATACTTTTAGGTTTTTATTTTTGAAATCATTCAATGCATTTTGACGCGCATTTTGTGACTTATTACCATGTATTGCTGCAGATTTTATTTGAACTTTTTGAAGGAATTTCACCACTTTATCAGCCCCATGTTTGGTTCTAGTGAATACTAACACTCTAGCTTCCACTGCCTGCGCTTTCACTAACTCGATTAATAAATTTTTCTTTTCATCTGCATCTACATGATAAACATGCTGCTCAATTAAATCTGATGTAGATGCAATTGGAGTAACTTCTACCATTTTAGGATCCGTTAAGATCGTATTTGCTAGGCCAATAATTTCTTTCGGCATGGTTGCAGAGAAAAATAAATTTTGTCTCTTCTGCGGAAGTAATTTGATGATTTTTTTAATGTCGTGGATAAAGCCCATGTCAAGCATTCTATCCGCTTCATCAAGAACAAAGATTTCCAGATCGTTCAATTTTACAAATCCTTGTTGAATAAGATCCAATAAACGTCCGGGTGTAGCGATAAGAATATCGACATGAGATTTCAACTGATTGACTTGATTGTGTTGTGATACGCCACCAAAAATAACGGCATGACGAATATTCAGTCCTTGTCCGTATAGTTTGATGCTTTCTCCAATTTGTATGGCTAATTCTCTGGTAGGTGTAACAATTAAGGAACGTATTTTACCGTGTTTTTTTCGCTCGGGTGATGCGTATAATAATTGTAAAATAGGAATCGAAAAAGCAGCTGTTTTTCCTGTTCCTGTTTGTGCGCAGCCAATTAAATCATTACCGTTTAAAACGATAGGAATAGCTTTTTCTTGAATGGGCGTTGGGTTGGTGTAACCTTGATTTTCGATTGCGGTTAAAATCGTGGGAATGACCCCGAGTTGTTCAAAATTCATTAGAATTGTTTTAGATGATTTACAATTCCTGGGACAACTTTTTAATCAAAAGAACTGTATTTAAAGTGCAAAAGTACAACAATATTCAACTAATCCCATTAATTGAGACAAAACTCTTGAATAGTGATGCGAGACTTCACCGTGTCTCTCGATCCAATTAAAGCACATCGAGCGTAGCCGAGATGCGCTCGATCCACTTTTAGCTCATCGAGCGGAGTCGAGATGAGCTAATTTTGGTCATAAAAAATCAAAAGGACCAAACTGAAAAAGTAAAGTGGCTATTTCATTTTACTAATAATGCCAATTAATATCGATTTAGCTGCCTTTTTTAATATAAGCCCACTAATTTTTTACCTTTGTAATTAAAATACTGATCATGAAAATCGAACAAATTTATACAGGATGTTTAGCGCAAGGTGCTTATTATGTGACTTCCGGTTCGGAGGCGATTATTATTGATCCCTTGAGGGAAATAACACCTTACATGAGCAGAGCCCAGGCAGATGCTGTGACGATAAAATATATTTTAGAAACGCACTTCCACGCCGATTTCGTCTCCGGTCATTTGGATTTAGCTAAAGCTACAGGTGCTCCCATTGTTTTTGGTCCTATGGCTGACCCTCAATTTGCGTTTCATTCGGCCAAAGATGGTGAGGTATTGGCTTTCGGAGATTGCTCTGTTCGTGTCTTGCACACACCAGGCCATACCATGGAATCCACTTGTTATCTTTTAATTGACGAAAACGGACGAGAACACGCCTTGTTCTCCGGTGATACCTTATTCATTGGTGATGTCGGAAGACCTGATTTAGCACAAAAATCGGCGGCAATGACGCAAGAGGATTTGGCAGGTACACTATTCGATTCATTGCGAAATAAAATCATGCCCTTAGCAGATCACATTATAGTATATCCTGCACATGGAGCGGGAAGTTCTTGTGGAAAAAACATGTCGAAAGAAACCTTTGATACCCTTGGGAATCAAAAAAATGTCAATTATGCCTTGAGGTCTGACATGGACCGAAGTACTTTCATCAAAGAATTGACCGACGGTTTATTGCCACCACCCAATTATTTTGGGATGAACGTAGCGATGAATAAAAAGGGATATGATTCCATCCATGACGTAATGGCTCGTGGATTAAAGGCCTTAAGTCGGGATCAATTCACCTCATTGGCTCCTGAAGCATTGATTTTGGATACGCGCCCTGCCACCGAATTTGCTCAAGGATTCATTCCGGGAAGTATTTTCATTGGCTTGGAAGGTCAATTTGCTCCTTGGGTTGGGGCTTTGATTCCCGATGTTGCACAGGAAATTATTTTAGTTACACCAGATGGCAAGGAAGAAGAAACGGTGCGCCGCTTGGCTCGGGTGGGATATGACAACGTAAGGGGGTATTTGGATGGAGGAATTCGTGCGTGGAAAGATACCCTTGACAGCATCGGTAGGGTAGAGGCCAGCGATGTGGAGCAAGGATTAACTGCCAATGAACGTTTGATTGATGTACGGAAACCGGGTGAATACGAATCGGAGCATTTGGTAGATGTGCCTAGTATTCCACTCGATTTTATCAACGAACGTATGGCCGAATTTCCTAAGGATAAAGAACTTGTGCTGCTTTGCGGCGGTGGTTACAGGAGCATGATTGCGGCCTCGATTCTAAAATCCCGTGGTTTCGAAGGAATAAAAGACGTTATTGGCGGTTATGCTGCTTTGGCGAAAACGAACCTTCCTAAAGTAACAGTCGCTTGCGCCTCAACTCAATCTTAAGTTTCGCTTTTAAAACTAAATGAAGCCCTTCACCTTAGACTAATTCCTGTTTAATTTTCTTCGAGTTTGAATATTAAATCCAAGTCCAGCGCTTATCCCTACTTGGGCTGTGGAAATAGAGGAGCTTTCTGGATTATTCCGAATAGAGGAGTTATTCCAATTGATTTCTGCAAAAAAATGAAAGTAAGGGGAAACATACAAACAAGTTCCAGCTTTCAGGTTAATTGAGGGATTAACAGAATAGCGCGGCGTTGGATAGGCTATGGTAGCACCGATTTGGGTATAGGTGATGCCGGGTTGAATGTGCAAGGTGTGTTTCCAATTTTTCTTTCCTAGTTGATAGCCGAATCCCGCGTAAATGGCGGTGTAGTTTTGCGGCATGTTGAGGTGATTAAAAACAAATCTGCCAACACCAGGGATGTATTGAAAAATATCTCCCCGGATACTGATTTTATCCTCTACGATATATTCAAGGTAACCATTAAGCATAGCTGAGGTTGAATAAGCCATGTAAAAATTTGTAGGTGCGATGGTTGCACTGGCCTTGAGTAAACCAGCTTGGTAATGAATGGGCCTAGATTGGCCAAATGAACAAAGTGAAGTCATCAAGGCCAATAACAGCATTATTTTCCCCATAATCGAGCAATTTTATAGTTTAAACTCAAGGTGAGGAGCAGGTGACCAGCTAAATCTTGTCCTTTTTCTTCGCTTAATACTAAGGTTTGAGTCGAGAAATTATAGTCTGAATGAAGGTGTTTTCCCAAATGAACCATGTATTGGCCACTCAGCGAGAGGTCGAAGCGTGGACCAAGCTCAAAATGATTGCCGATACCGGCTTGTATCGCTGAGCTCCATCGATCTGCAAAAATGTCCTTGTTTGTTTTGGATTGAATGGATGTGTAGTCGAAACAATGTCCCGCGATAATGTAAGGCCTTAAGGTGAGTTTGTGTTCCTTGCTTTTGTAATAGGCTTGGTAGGCTAAGGGATAATACATAACACTCCAACCAATGTGGTAGTCGGTCCGAAAGGCATAGTTTAAAATATCGCTCGTTAAATAATCGAAAAACCACTCGCTGTTTAGATCTTCTGCAAATCGTAAACGGAATTGACCCCCAACTCCTTTTCCGCTCATTTCATTAGTTTCTTCGTTAAAAAGACTCAAGGAAGATCGAAGACCCAATGAAAGCATGCCTCCTGTCGCTGATTTTTCAGGCTTTTGGGCAAGAACACCTGTTGTTAAAAACACTAAAAATAAGAGTGAAACAGTTTTCATACAGCAATTGAATCGACAAATCAAAGGTATTAAAATTTCAACCATAGGAAACAAAATGCGTATCTTCGCTTTTTAAAAGATAAAAATGCGTGTTTATTTAGATAATGCAGCAACTACACCAATGGCGCCAGAAGTTATAGCGGCAATGGTTGATGTTTATCAAGAAAATTTTGGCAATGCCTCTTCCACGCATTATTATGGTCGCAATTCTAAAGCTTTATTAGAAACTTCTCGGCGCTCCATTGCCGCCTGGTTGAATTGCCATTCATCAGAACTTATTTTCACTTCGGGTGGAACTGAAGCAGATAACATGGCGCTACTTACTGCTGTAGAAGATTTAGGCGTTAAACGAATCATTACCACGAAGATTGAGCACCATGCGGTAGGTCATACGGCTGAAGCGATACATAAAAAATACGGCACCACCATTACGTATTTATCGGTAGACAGTCTCGGTCATATCGATTTGAATGAACTTTCTGAACACTTAGCCGATAAAATTCCCACCTTGGTTTCATTGATGCACGCCAATAATGAAATTGCTACCTTGATTCCAATCAAAGCAGTGGCGAAAATTTGCCGAGAAAACGGCGCTTATTTTCATTCGGATACGGTTCAAACCATGGGACATTATTCGTTTGATTTAAAAGAACTAGATATCGATTTTATTACTTGCGCGGCACATAAATTTCATGGGCCAAAAGGAGTGGGTTTTCTTTACGTTAATAAAGCGACCAAAGTAGCCCCTTTTATTTTTGGGGGTTCGCAAGAACGTGGCTTGAGAGGCGGAACAGAAAACATCGCTGGAATTGTAGGTTTAGCAAAAGCATTTGATTTAGCTTACGAAAATTTAGCTTTACACGAAGCGCATGTTAGGGGATTGAAAGCCTACATGATCGAACAATTGACGGCTTCGATACCGGGAATTTCATTTCATGGTGAAACATCCCATGACAAAGCGCTATACACGGTACTCAACGTTTGTTTCCCACCAACAGAAAAAGCGTCAATGGTATTATTTACCTTAGATTTAAAGGGCATTGCCGCTAGTGGTGGTAGTGCTTGTTCATCGGGTGCCACTGCTGGATCTCATGTGTTAAGTGGAATAAATGCCGATATGAGTAGGCCCAATGTTCGTTTTTCATTTTCCCATTATACCACGAAAGAAGAAATTGATTACACCCTGCAACAGGTTAACATTGTATTTCAAACCATCTTGGTTTAGCTCATGTCACATAAAGGTAAAAAAGTCCTCTTTTTATGTTCTTGGTATCCCAACCGCAAAAACCCAACGCTAGGTAATTTTGTACAGAAACATGCTGAGGCAGCGTCCCTATTAAATGAAGTTGTGGCATTAGCAATTGTTGCTGACGAGACAATTCATTCAATTGAAATAGTAGAAAATAAGCGGGGTTCGCTCAACGAAATTTTAATTTATTATCCAAAGAAAAAAACTTCTTTACCCTTACTCGGTTCATTACAAGCTTTTGCGCAGTATAAAAAGGCCTTTTCCTTAGGAATGAAGAGAGTTTATGAGGGACACGGCAAGCCTGATCTTATTCATTTAAATGTCATTTATCCATTGGGTTACTTCGCCCGAAAATTAAAAACAAAACTGGGAATTCCCCTGGTGATTAGTGAGCATGCAAGTGGTTTTCAAGGCGGGGCAAATGCCTATCCTAAAGTCATTCTATCACTGGCTAAAAAAGTCCTCAAGTCCTCAGTATGTGTAATGCCAGTTAGTCAAGATTTAGGCGAACGCTTAAAGAAACTAGCGCCGTCAATCACTGTACAAGTGGTTCCGAATGTTGTGAACGAAGCGATTTTTCTTCCCTCAGAAACACCACAAACCGCCCATCAATTTGTCCATATTTCTACCGCGTTTGAGCCCGCCAAAAACGTATTGGGGATGCTTCGAGCTGTGCATCAGCTTTCAAAAGTAAGTTCCAATTTTTCTTTTCACATCATCAGCGATGGCGATGTGACAAAAGCACATCAATTAGCCCGTGAATTAGGATTATTAAATTCATTTGTATTTTTCTATCCAACCATGTCAACGGCAGAAATTGCCAATTTTGTGAAAAATTGTCGTGCTCTGGTGCTGTTTAGCAATTTCGAAAACTTTCCTTGTGTGATTCCAGAGGCTTGGATGTGTGGTGTTCCTGTTATTGCTACGGCAGTAAATGGTATTCCTGAATTCGCGAATGATCGCAACAGTATTTTGGTGGAGCCGCGCAACGAAGCTCAATTAGTAGAAGCGATGCAAGCCATGTTGAACGGAAAGTCCTTTGATCCTGAGGAACTCAGAACCTATGCTCTAACGCATTTTAGTTATGCAGCTGTTGGAAAGCAGTTGGATATGTTGTACGATAGTCTTATCAAATAAATTCATTTAAACGTAAAATTCCGCTGAATAAGGTAACTGATAATAGCCACAACTAAGGAAGCGATGACGTTTGAAACAGACGCATAAACACCAAAACCTTCTATCAGCAGCCTAAGAATAGCATAACTGGTAACAAAAGAAATTATGGCGCTAATTCCATAGCGAAACAATTGAATCCGTCCCTTAATTTCACTTGCTGTAAAAACGACATACTTTAATAAGGTAAAACCAATGATAAATGAAATTACAAAGCATACAGCAGCACTAATCGTATAGGCATAAATATAGATGTTAAGGATAGGTACTTGCCATTTCTGTTGGTGAAAAACAAAGTTGTAGAATAGGTAAAATAATAGCCAACTCAACACCATGTTAGAGGCACCACAAACGGCATAATAGTAGGTTGTTTTACTAAATAGTTTTTTTACGATTGGATAAAAAATATCCAAAAATCCACGAAGATAATCAGGTACTGTTTTATCCTTTTCCATCGCCCAAGATTATATCTACTTCATAGCCAGTATGGCGCCGAATATTAATGACTTTATGTCCATCAATGTACAAGTATTGGGCACGCATTCCAGTAAGTTTTCCTGAAATGAGTGGCATTTTATCAAAATTCATGGCTTCTAGGGTGCTGGGATATTCCTTTACAGGGTAATTAATCGAATGAACGGATTCATCTTCCGTAAAAAAAGCGGCAAGATCATGAGGTAATAGTTCTTGAGCAAGCCATTTTTCTTCTACTAAATCGATTGATTCATCTCGAAGATCTTTTAGCATGCTTTGCCAGTTTGTTTTATCGTCGTATGCTTCTTTTAAGGCCACCTCAATCACACCCGCTGTATATCGGTTGGGTGTTTCTGCTAAAATGATTGCTGATTGGGCACCTTGGTCAATCCAACGAGTAGGAATCTGCGTGTTGCGTGTAATGCCAATTTTCACTTTATCGGTTGCTGCAAAATAAACAAAATGAGGCTGGTTGTGATTTCGCTCTTCGTATTCAATATCGCGCCCTAAGCCTAAATGCGCTTCGCAGAGTTCTGGATGAATGATGCAAGGGCTTGCCTCAGGCGCTTCGTTGAAGCACGTGTAACAAAATCCTTGACCAAATGATTTATCGGTAATTTTACTACAAGTAGAACAGACGATTTTTCCCAGGTACTGCAGTGTAATTTGCTGTCCAATAAAGTCATTTAAACACACCTTTTCATCGTTCAGTTTAATGAAATAGCGTACTTCATCTCCTTGCTCAGTGTACAGCTTTTCTAAAATAGTTTTCATTCTTTGGGTAAGATATTCATTTTCTCGGCAAAGTGGTAGCAATAATCCCTTAAATCTTCTGCCATTAAATGTTCCCCCGTCGCTTTTTCAAAAGTATCAGACATTGATAGTAAGGTTTGATGAAAAAATTGCTTCATTTCCTCGACCGACATGTCAGGTGTCCATAAGTCAATTTTGAGTGTATTTTTATCTTTTTTATCCCAGATAGACAATAAAAATGCCTCTGCTTCTTGGGGAATTGAGCCATTGTCTTCTGCGATCCACTTAATGGAAACGGGCAGTTTGTTAGGATTAAGTCCTATGTTAATCAGAATATCGGATGTTTTGGTGATTTCTTTATTCATATTCAATTAGTTGGGTTTGTAGGATTGCAAAATGGTATTATAAGGAACTTTGACCAATTCGTCTAAACTAATCCCTTCTTTATCCATATATTGCTTTACCATTTGATACCCCAAAAATTGTCCCATTCGATCAGGGCTTTCTTGAGGTAAACCAGTTGAAAAAGGACCTTCGTGAAGAAGGTTTTGTTTTGTTTCTTCCATAGGATTAAACAATAATTCTTCCTCCACCAGATATTTCCAAAAGGAGCCTTCGCTATTAATCGCCCAATCATAATCCTTTTTAGAATATCGAACAATAATACCATCTTCAAGATCCGGAAGGCAGGCATGCGTAATGAAGAGTAGTTTCCCCCAACGTATCATTTCACTTGAGTAATTTTCTGAAGTTTCATTGATATAATGAGCCATCAACCAACTTAATACAACATCTCGTGTTAGGTATCGCTTATCCATACCTTCTTTAATCCATTGATAAAACTGATTGCTAGGCAGTTCTTTAATAACCTCTTCATTATTACCCAAATAACGATCTAAACCGATTGCTATAAAATTATCTGAGCAGTTTACACTCGCTGAAAAAAGTGAATTAATATAGGCAATTCTTTTCGGGAATTTATTTTTTGGAAAATGAAATTTTAACCGTTTAAACGCATCACTAATTTCCTGTTCTTTTCTTTCTTTTGGTGGAAATTTATTCGCTATTACTTTCTCTAAGCGTTGAATGTATTGATCTTTAAAAAATAAAGAGAGTCCATTCATGTAGGCTGTGTCAGATGAACTAGAGATATGATAACAATAACCCACCGTGTAATTTAGTAAATCGGCATCTTTTTTAAGCAATTCATTTTTTCTTACGATAGCAGTTTGCCCTTTTGATGCATACAGAATCGAATCTAAATTTATAAATTCTAAGTTAAGACTAATATTTTCTATATTTACCTTGTAGTCGTTTCCTTTACAAGACAAAAGAGACGCTAAGCATAGAATAAATAGGCAGACAACAACACGTCTCATTATTAATTATTAATTTTGTTCAAATTTAATCATAAAAAAGACCTCATGAAAAATCTATCTTCATTTTATAAAATATCTTTCTTAGGAATTGTATTATTTAGCCTTAGCCTATCTTATGCTCAAGGAACAGAAACTAAAAGACTACAAGCGGGTATGACTGGTAATTTTGGTTTGAACTTCCAAAAAATGGGCAGTAAAAAAATGGATGTAAATGGTGTGGGATCTGATTTATCGGTGGGTGTGTTAATCCATACTAGTTTTAAAAATTCGAACAATATCGGTTTGGCAACTGGTTTAGAATTTGATTTTGAAACATTGAATTATCAAGCAGGCGCTGATAGTGTGTTTTATAGATACATCGATAATGAAATATTAGGTAAAGATGAGACAGGAGGTACCGAGTTTCAATTAAGTGAACGACAGATGAAACCCATTTATGTTTCTATTCCCTTGATGTTGTTATTTAGAACTGAGCCAATTGGTGACTTTAGATATTTTGGAAAATTTGGTATACGAAATAGTTTTTTACTTTCTCAAAAAATCAATGATATGGGAGTGGATGTCGGAAGTTCAACAGTGATTGAAAATACTTCGATGAGATCATTTGGCGAGACATTTTTTTACAAAGGTTCTATTGGCTTTTCTGCAGGCGCTGAATGGAATTTTGTAGGTACAACTACTTTGGTTCCAGAAATTAGCTTCTTCTATGGATTAACACCGATGCATTACCGATTTAGTGACAAGAATTATTCATTATATGATGGTTCAGGGACTTATTTCTACACGAAATCGAAGCAAAATCAGCTGATGTTAAAAATATCAATTCTCTTCTGATAGTATACTTTGGATAAACTAGTTGATTATATTGTTACTTGGCTTAAGGAATATGCCTTAAATGCTCGAATGGACGGATTTGTTATCGGTATATCAGGTGGAATAGATTCTGCAGTTACCTCTGAATTATGCGCCATGACCGGATTACAAGTAATCGCCATTAATCTACCTATCCGTCAATCTACGCAAGAATACAATTTAGCCAACAAACACTTAGTTTACCTTAATTCGAAATATAAAAACAGTAAAGAATTGGAGATTAATTTAAGTGATGTATTCTCACAATTTGAAAAAACGATGCCTTCAGATTGCAAGAATAATAGTTTAAGCATGGCGAATTCACGCTCACGGCTCAGAATGACAACTTTATACGCTGTTGCTCAAACCAATAATTGTCTTGTTGCGGGAACTGGTAATAAAGTAGAAGATTTTGGAATAGGATTTTATACGAAGTATGGTGATGGAGGTGTTGATCTTAGTCCAATCGCCGACCTATCAAAATCGCAGGTTTGGGCCATTGGGAAGCACTTAGGAATACTTCCTGAGATTCTCGAAGCTAAACCAACAGATGGTTTGTGGGGCGATGGAAGAAGTGATGAGGACCAAATAGGAGCTACTTATCCTGAGCTAGAGTGGGCGATGGAATTTCAGGGAGACGAAACTACTTTAACAGATAGACAGCAGCAAGTGTTGGAGATTTACAGAACCTTTAATCGAATCAATCAACATAAAATGTTGCCGATACCGGTGTGTAACATTCCAAACGATTTAATAGCTTAAGCTTCCGGAGCTAATCGCAACACGATTCCATCGATTTCTTCTGAAAGGTGTATTTGACAACCCAATCGACTAGTTGATTTAACAAAAAATGCTTGATCAAGCATATCAAGTTCGGCATCGCTTTGCTCGTCTAAAGGCGTATCAGATTCCAAATAGCATTGACAAGTTGCGCACATGGCCATGCCCCCACATTCACCCAGCACGGGCAATTCATAGGCTTTGCAAAGCTCCATGATGTTCATACTCATATCGGTTGGACCAACTAATTCATGCGAATTGCCTTCCCGATCAATAATTGTTACGTTAATATCAGCCATTATTAATTATAAATTCGGAGTAAATTACTGCCATTAAATTGCGTAGCATATTGTCTTAAGCCAAATTGAGAGCCAGAAATGGGTCCGCCATCGTATAATGAAAACCGTGCGCTACTGCAGGTATCTTTTAATTGTAGGAAATTATCTTGATCGGGGAAAAGTGGAAGAAAACATGTCCCGTTTGGATCCATCGGCGAATGTCGGTCGAAAGCAACGAATTCGTCTATTGTTCTTCTGTAAACGATAATACCCCTTGATCCACCGTTGACGTAGGTCCATGAACCAACCCCTTGTAATTGATAATAACTTGGCAAATTAATATCGATAGTAATATCAAAAGGAATACTTGGAACCGGATTTTGGTTGTTCTTAAAGCATGAGGAAGCGATGATAAGGACTAAAAAAAGAAACAAGCTAGGTATTTTCATGGTGCAAATTTATAGCATGCTGATCGATAAATAATGCATTAAAATTAAAGAAATAAAGCTACTCATACAAATGATATGTTAATTATGCTTCGTCAAAATAGTTTCCCATTCTTCAACTAATTTTGCTAGCACTGCTTTTTTTGAGTTGTACCGCTCGGCAGTTGAATCAAATTCAGCGTCTCCATAATTTAATTTACTGAGCAAGTCATTCATTTCGAGCAATTCATTTTCTGCTATTTCAATCTTTTTTTCGATGTTTTTTATTTCTTTATCTTCTGAAGCAACAATCACTTTTTCTTTACTGATTTTTGGAGCCTTTACTTTTTCTGACTGCTCTAAAAGTTTACCTTCAATTTTAAGTTTAGTTTCATTTTTATAGAGCAGGTATTCATTCAGTGAAAAATGGTGAATTTTCAAACCTTCGTTCTCAATATCCCAAATCCGATTGGTGAGACCTTCTACAAATTCACGATCGTGCGATACTACAATAAACGTCCCTGCGTAGTTGAGAAGAGCAGATTTTAAGATTTCTTTACTCTGCATGTCTAAATGGTTGGTGGGTTCATCTAGAATAATAAAATTTGATGGGCTAAGCAGTAACTGGCACAAGGCAAGGCGCGTTCGTTCACCCCCAGACAAAACGCTCACTTTTTTCTCTACAATTTCACCAGAAAAAAGAAATGCCCCAAGAATTGTTCTGAGGTTTTTTCGCAGTTCTCCTTTCGCAATATGGTCAACTGTTTCATAAACTGTTAAGCTAGTATCTAATTTCTCTGCTTGATCTTGCGCAAAATAAGCTAGGTTAACGTTGTGTCCGTTGGTTACTTTTCCTTCAAAATCAATGGAGCGCATAATGGCTTTCAGTAAGGTTGATTTTCCGACGCCATTTGGACCCAACAAGGCAATTTTTTCTCCGCGACCAATTGTCAGGTTTACCTGTTTAAAAAGTACTTTTTCGCCATATGATTTACCCAGATTTTCCATTTCCAATACCCATTTTCCTGGTTGAATGCTTAATGGGAATGAAATTCTAATGCCACTATACGATTCTTTTTCAATTTCTATTCGCTCCGTTTTATCCAGTTTTTTGATCAACGATTGTGCAAAGGCCGCTTTGGATTGCTTTGCCCTGAATTTATTAATCAATTCTTCAGTATGTTTGATATCCTTATCTTGTTGTTTTTTCGCTTGCTCTAAGCGACCCATTTCCTCTTCTCTCATGACTTTATACTTACTATATCCATAGGGAAAGTCGAAGATTTTATTCATGCTTATCTCAAGTGTTCTTTTCGTGACATTGTCTAAGAAAAATCGGTCGTGCGAAATAATAATAACCACTCCATCAAATCGCTGTAGGTAGGTCTCTAGCCATCCAATTGATAATATATCAAGGTGGTTAGTGGGTTCATCCAAAAGCAGTACATCGGGTTGATTCACTAAAATTCTTGCTAATTCTGCACGCATTTTCCATCCACCAGAAAATGTATCTAAGCTTTTGTGAATTTCTTTATCGTTAAACCCTAGGCCATTTAGGGCAGTCATTATTTTTTCTTCCCATTGAAAGCCTTCAATGACTTGAAATTCATGATTTTTCTCTGCTAATTCATTCAGTAATTCTGAATAGGAATGGCTTTCGTAATCGGTTCGTATAGTAAGTTCGTTATTGATATGATCTAATCGCGTTCGAATAAAATCAATTCGTTCATTGGAGCAATTTAAGTACTCGAATACACTCTGTTTGGAGTCAATAACAATATCTTGTGTTAAATAGCCCAGTACTGTTCCTTTGGGTTGGTGAACATTTCCTTCTGATGGCTTAATTTTCCCGGACAATATTTTTAGTAAGGTGGATTTTCCAGCACCATTTTTCCCAACTAGCCCCACTTTATCCCCCTTGTTTATTTGTAAACTTACTTGCTGAAAAAGGTACCCTTGAGGCAAAAAATACCCCAGTTTTTCTAAATTAATCATGTGCAAAAGTATTTAAACTTTTAGGCATTATAGTTGTTGTCTTATTAAATATTTAAATTCTTTTTGTGATTTCGGGTTCTTTTTTACACCCTATTTCAAAAAAAATACCTATTTTTACTATTACTTATTTTAAAAAACACACTTACATAAATGGGAAGACCACCTACACGGCCGGCAAGACTCAAAAATGGTTTTTATATTGAAATCAAATCTCAGGGGTCCGGTTCAATTTTAATTAGAAGAGATACAAAAGAACAGATGCAAATGGCAGCTGAAGATTACTCACGTACTAAAACCGTTATTATTCGAGGAGAAATGTTGAATGATAAATGGGTTGCTAGTTAGTTATTACCAAGCTTAAAATGTCAAATTCAAAAAACTTAAAATACCGTTTTCCATTATGGATAGCGGTATTTTTTTTACTGCTCATTCTGGTTCCTTTTGGAATTCTCATGAATATCATTCTTTTAGCCAAGGTGGCTGGTATTCTTTCTACCGTTTTCTTAATAATAGCCATACGATTTTGGTTTACTGTTGCTAAAAACAGGAATAATAAGATCGATCGAATTATATTAAACGCCAATGACATGTTTGATTTATTGAAGTCTTTTCCGGTGCTCAAATCATGGTCTAAAAGTGATATGCAGGTTCTGAAGGACAGGATTGGAATTTTATTAGCTAATTATAGCATTGCTGTCGTTGATAATGATGAAGCTAAGCTAATGGCAAAGAAAGAAGCTACAAGGTTTGCAGCATTCCTAATTTTCATGTCGATGGATCGTTTGGTAGGCATTAAAAAGCTGATTCGATTTACGGTTATAGATGAGAAAGAATCTAGCATTAGTGATTCAGTTTGTTATTTATCAAATGAGACCATTAATTTTTGCTTGGAATCATATGTTAGCCAGTTAAAATCGTTTAACGACACAGATAATTTGTTAATTGAAAATCTAGATTTACTTGCTATAAAAAAATCTTTAGCATAGTCAAATTAGTCTTATCTAACTAATAGTTAGGCCCTTCGCTTAAATTATAAAAATAATAGCTTTATTTTTCCAATAAAACATTGTTAGAATAAAAAAAGTAATTACCTTTGCACCCCACAAATAAGGAAAGCGTTTCTTAAGTGGTTATTATTTTGGGTTAATAAAAGGAACTAATTTCCTAGGGAACAGAAGGGGATAGGTCCTTTTTGTTTTGCAAAATAAGTTCATTGAAATATTGAGGAATAAGGAAACAGCGATTAAGAAAAGAACAACATCTCTAAGTCTCAGAAAAATTCAACGTTATTTTACAACGGAGAGTTTGATCCTGGCTCAGGATGAACGCTAGCGGCAGGCCTAACACATGCAAGTCGAGGGGCAGCA
>ENA-UOYL01000194-UOYL01000194.1-marine-metagenome-genome-assembly--contig:-NODE-194-length-22746-cov-2.921611_pt1 | contig 22746 bp, 22 predicted proteins | sample MGYA00238173_ERZ767189 | MGnify/ENA primary metagenome ERZ767189 (study PRJEB28943, sample SAMN06267163) | marine metagenome | isolation source: Columbia River Estuary | place: USA:Columbia River Estuary... | reverse complement strand
CTTATAGGTTTTGAAAAACCGATGGTGTTCATTCTTAGTGCCCAATCCCATCCGAATTGATACTGTGGTTTACGGCTTAAAGGCGCCACTTTCATTTTAGCGGGATCGTTTGGAGCAGGATAATGAAAATCTTCATTTTCATAACGTGATTTATGAAATAATACTGGCGGTGTAATAGTTACTAATAATGTATTGTATCCGCAGATTACAGATTTTTGTATCTCAAACTCATAAGGACGAAAGAAATTATCTGTTGACCCAATAAACTGATTATTAAGCATAATTTCTCCGTAGGTATCAATATTGGGGAATTGCAAAATTAAGTTTCGTGAACTCGCTTCTTTTTCAGTGAGGTAAAAGGTGCTTCTGAATTGCCAAACATGATCTTCAATCCATTGAAATTCTTTTTCATTATCGCTATAAAAAGCAGGGGGCAATTCCTTAAGTTCCATTAATTTTTCTTGAATACTTCCTGATTTCCCAAAAGAAAACCATTCTTTTTTTAAGGGATGATAAAATTCCCAAGAAAGTTCTTGTTGCCCGAATGAAGAAATTGAAACTATTAGAAGAATTAGTACTATTAACGTTTTCATAAATTTAATAAGTCAATCAATTCCTACCAATTCCTATCAAAACCAGCATCTACCATTTTATCTTCTGTGGAAGTTTTTAACGCATAATTGAATCCTGCATACACGGAATACCCTCCGAAATTTCCTTTTTTGTCAATTGCAATAAATCCACATTGTAAATTCGTTAAATCGCTGTGTTTTTTAATTATACGATTTACAACTTCTTTACAAGCATCTGTGGGAGAATAACCATGTCGCATTAATTCTACAACCATACTGCTTCCGGCTACACGAATAATTGCTTCCCCTAAACCAGTAGAAGTTGCGGCACCAATTTCATTATCAACAAATAAACCAGCACCAATAATTGGTGAATCCCCAACACGTCCGTGCATTTTATAAGCCCAACCACTTGTGGTGCAAGCGCCGCTTAAATCGCCATTGGCATCCATTGCAATCAAGCCAATTGTATCATGATTTTCGTGATTAATAATCGGTTTTTTGAATACATCTTTATTTTCTTTTTTCCATTTTTCCCAATCTTTTTTTACTTCAGGTAATGGCATTTTTGCTTTTTTAAAACCATTTTCACTTGCAAACTTCTCTGCGCCTTCTCCAACAAGCATAACATGTTGCGTAGTTTCCATAACTGCTCTTGCCACAGAAATTGGATGTGCAATTCCTTCCATAAAAGCTACCGCACCACAGCGCGATTTTTCATCCATTATACATGCGTCAAGTGTAACATGGCCATCTCTATCAGGGCGTCCGCCAATTCCAACACTGCGATTTGCTAAATCTGCTTCGGTAATTCGAACACCATTTTCTACTGCATCAATTGCTTTTCCTCCCTTACTCAAAACTTCCCAAGCTGCACGATTTGCTTCCAAGCCATGAATCCAAGTGGATAATACAATTGGCCCAGAAGTAACACCTTCAAATGAAGATGAAAGAAGGTTTGCTCCTTTTAATGGTTCAAGCAAGGAAATAGCACCTAAGCTCAATCCTGCTTTAAAAAATGCTCTTCTTTTCATCGTTTATTCTTTTTTTTAAGTTCATTAGCCAACCAATTTTGGAAAATTCGTGCATTTTTCATGTGTTCTGCCCCAGTTACTGCAAAATTATGACGATAGGAATAATCAGGTTTAGCACACATAAATATGTAATCCACTTTAACACGATTTAAAACTGCATCAATAACTTTAGCAGAGGTAAGGCAGATTGGTCCTGGAGGTAAACCATCAATTTTATAGGTATTGTATTTGCAATCAATATCTCGGTGTTTATTTAAAAGGCGCTGCACCCCCTTTAACTCGTTCCCCCAACAAAACTTAAAAGTAGGATCTGACTGTAAGCGGATACCTTTTGCTATTCTGTTAAGATATAATCCTGCAATAATTGGCCATTCATCACTATTAATTGACTGTTCAGAATAGACGATGCTAGCTAATGTAACCACCTCCAATGAAGATTTTAATCCGATTTTTTTAATTTTCAATTTTCGTTCATTGGTCCAAAAGTTTTTATATTCATTTGCCATTCGCTCAACAAATTCTTTTTCATCTGTATCATAAAAAAAATTGTAGGTATTTGGAAGAAACATCGTTGGAACTTCATCTAAAGTAAATTTATACTTTCTTAATATTTTACTATTTTGAATATAAGAAACAATTTTAGTGCTGTCAGCTAATATATGCTTTGACACATTTCCAGCCATTTCATTAATATCGCGACAATTATTAAATGTAACAGGTACTTCAACCTCTGCATTTCCGTTTCCATTTGAATTTTGAGAAAAACCATTTAATAGAGTTCGGTAAGTTGTTCCCGGTTCAATTATGTATTTCCCAAGAGCAATATTCTTATTTGATAGTTTTTTATATTCTCCTAATGAAATAAAAGAACTTGGATTGTCAATAATTCCATTCTTCTTTAAACATAAAGCTAGACTGTCTAAATCTATTTTTGAAAGAATAAAAAATTCTTTTACTTTAGTATTACAGCTTTTATTGTTTCCTGAAATAAAAAGCATTGCTTTTGGTGCAACAATAGAAATAAAAACGATGACGGTGATTATTATTGCTACTACTTTATTTCTCTTAGACATAATTGATAATTTACTTCGTTAATACGTTTCCCTTTATATAAAAGCCAGTTTTTCTTTGTTCCACAGAGTTTAAATCCTAATTGTTTAAAAAAGTTAATGCTTGCTTCGTTGTCATCATGAATACTACACTGTAAATTGCTAAATTCTAAAATGTCTCTTGTGTATTCAATCATTAATTCCATACTTTCCTTAGCAAAACCTTTTCTTCTTTCTTTTTCCTCGGCGATAAGAATTCCAAGTGATGCAAATCCATGTCGAAAACTTACATCGTATAAATCTACTGCGCCAATAGGAAAATCATTCTCGATTAGACAAATAATCATTCGTAATTGTCCTGAATTTCTAATGTTTGATTGTTGTTCAATTAATTGATGAATAGTATGCATGGAAAATGGAATCTCTGTATTTGATACTTTCCAATTAGTAGGATTGTTCTCCCAAATAAAAAGAGTTGAAGCATCCTCTTTTTCTACTGCACGTAAGTAAATTGAGTTCCCTTTTAACATGATTAATTTGTTGTTTTTGAAAGATTTACCTCTCCTGAATAAATAAAATTTGCAGGTCCAGAAAGATAAATATTATTATATCCCTCAGATTTATTTCTTGTGAATTCTACTTTTAATATACCACCCTTTACTTTTATTTCAACAAAATTAACATTAGCGTTCTGAATTTTATCCCAAACAAGCGCGCAGGCTGTAGCTCCTGTTCCACAAGAAAGTGTTTCGTTTTCAACACCTCTTTCGTATGTTGCAATTTCAATACTAGTAGGAGTAATACCTTTTAATAGGTTCACATTTATCCCTTTTTCTTGATACTTGCTTGAAAAGCGAATGCTTTTTCCAAAATTTAAAATAGTATCGCTAGAAATATCTTCGCTAAGTTTTACATAATGAGGTGAACCGGTATTTAGTTCAAATTCATTTTTGTTAGCTTGAATTTGCAATACGTCTCCCATTTGAATTCTAATTTGGTCTTTGGTTTTACTTGCCCAATGAGGACCATCAATTGCATCAAAAGTAAGTTCTGAAATGTCAATTCCTAGTGTTTCTGCAAAAGCTACTGCACAACGTGCACCATTACCACAAAAACTTTTACTGCCATCTGAATTGGAATAATCCAAGTAAAAAGAGTTTGATTCAGAGTGATTTATTTTAATTAATCCATCTGCTCCAATTCCAAATCTCCGATCGCAAAGAACTTGGATTTCAGCACTACTTATGGAATCAAATTTACCAGATAAATTATCTATTAAAATAAAATCATTCCCAGTTCCTTGATATTTTGAAAATTTGAGTTGCATAGAATTAAGGTCAAATATACCTAATTTAACTTAATTATTCTTAACAAATTTTTAACAAGGGTAAATCAAATAAATGTAGTGTTTTATTGTTATTCTTGTATTGAAAATTAAATTTTATTGTTATGAATAAACTATCTTATTTAAAAATTTTTTGCATTGGACTGCTAGGTGGAGTAATTCCTTTTGCTTGTTATATGTATTTCCAATCATCTTATGCATCTTTATCTGATCAAGTTATCGATGGAAATAAGTTTCAGAATGGAAAATTTACAGGTTATAGTAGTTTAGCACCTACTGATGATTTTACTGGAGCTGCTGAAAGCACTATTAATTCAGTAGTGCATGTTACAACAAAAGTTGTCCAAACTACTTTTCAACGCGATCCATTTCAGGAATTTTTTAATGGGCCGGGAGCTGGTGGTCGTGAATTTAAGCAGTATGGTTCTGGGGCTGGTTCTGGTGTGATTATTTCTTCAGAAGGTTATATTATTACCAATAATCATGTAGTTGATAATGCAAGTGAAATAGAAGTTATTTTAAATGACAATTCAAAATACACTGCGAAAATTGTAGGGACTGACCCAGCAACTGACTTAGCAGTTTTAAAAATTGAAGGAAAGGGCTTTACACCTATTCCAATGGGAAATAGTGACGACTTAAAAATTGGACAGTGGGTTTTAGCCGTTGGAAATCCTTTTAATTTAACATCTACAGTAACCGCAGGAATTGTTTCTGCAAAAGCTAGAAATATTAATCTGTTAAGTGAGCGTTCAGGAAAAGATGTATTTCCAATCGAATCTTTTATTCAAACTGATGCTGCCGTTAATCCCGGAAATAGTGGTGGCGCACTCGTAAATACAAATGGCGAACTTGTTGGAATTAATACAGCTATCGCTTCTCAAACTGGAAGTTACAGTGGTTACTCATTTGCTATTCCTGTAAATCTAGTTCAAAAAGTAATGAGCGATATTATTGACTATGGAATCGTTCAACGAGGGTTTTTAGGGGTTCAAATTTCTGATATTACGCAAGAAATAAAAGAAAAAGAAGGTCTTCCAAATCTAAAAGGCGTTTATTTGGCCCAAGTTATCGAAGGTGGAAGTGCGGATAAAGCAGGAATTAAAGATGGGGAAATAATATTAAAAATTGGAAGTAAAGAAGTTAACTCTGTTGCTTCACTTCAAGAGGAAATTGGAAAAAGACGTCCTGGTGATAAGGTTTCAATTACTTTAAGAAAGAAAAATGGAGATGAGGTGACAAAAGAACTTGTTTTACGTAACCAAGAAGGAGAGACTTCGTTAGTGACCAAAGAAGAAATAAAAAAGAATGTAGCGCTAGGTGCTACATTTATTGAATTAACTGATAAAGAGAAGAAAGAGTTGAATATTTCATATGGCATTAAAATTAAATCTATTGGTGCAGGAAAACTACAATCCTTAGGGCTCAAAGTTGGGACAATAATAACTAAAGTAAATAATGAAACTATTTCAAGCGTAGAGCAATTAACTGCAAAGTTAAATGATCAAAATCGCGGAATTTTACTAGAAATTATGTCTGAAAGCGGTAGGAGAGAGTATGTTGGATTTGGTTTATAAATCAAATGAACATTTTTTTCTCAATTGTTAATAAAATAGTTAAAAATTAATTAAATATAGACTAAAAAATATTTTTCAGTTAGTTTTTTTTCGCGTTACTTTGCATAACATAGATTTAATACATACTAATCATTTTAAAAGGAATCTAAATCATACATGAGACAGCTAAAAATAACCAAATCGATAACAAATCGTGAGAGTCAATCACTCGATAAATACCTTCAAGACATTGGCAGAGAAGAATTAATAACAGCAGAACAAGAGGTTGAATTAGCTCGAAAAATAAAGGCAGGAGATCAGCAAGCACTTGAGAAATTAACAAAAGCAAATTTGCGATTTGTTGTTTCGGTTGCAAAGCAATATCAAAATCAGGGTTTAACACTTCCAGATCTGATCAACGAAGGAAATCTTGGCTTAATTAAAGCAGCACAGAAATTTGATGAAACACGAGGGTTTAAATTTATTTCCTACGCAGTTTGGTGGATCCGTCAATCAATTTTGCAGGCATTGGCTGAGCAAGCTCGGATTGTTCGTTTACCACTTAACCAAGTTGGGTCACTAAATAAAATTAATAAAGCATTTTCTCGCTTAGAACAAGAATTCGAACGTCCACCTTCAGCAGAAGAATTGGCTGAAGCTCTAGAGGTTCCCGAAGAAAAAATAAAAGAAAGTTTAAGTGTTTCAGGTCGACATGTATCTATGGATGCTCCACTTACAACAAATGAAGATGGTGGTACATTAATGGATGTAATGTCGAATAACGATGCTCCTAAAACCGATCATGTTTTAATGGCTGAATCACTTCAAAAAGAAATAGAGCGTTCATTGAGCACTCTTACTGATAAAGAACGAGAAATTATACGTTTGTTTTTTGGAATTGGAATGAATCACGGTCTTACTTTAGAAGAAATTGGTTCTAAATTTAATCTAACACGCGAAAGAGTTCGTCAAATTAAAGAAAAAGCAATTCGTCGTTTGCGCCATGCTTCGCGAAATAAGTTGCTGAAATCTTATTTAGGATAATCATTTATAGCAAAAGGCTATCGGTTTATAACTGATAGCCTTTTTTGCTTTTAATATTTTCAACTAATTTTTAATAATGGATACAGAAGTAGGATATGAAAAAGTGCTTCAATTGCACATAAAAAAAGAAAGAGCTGCCGTTAAACTTCAAAGTAAAGTTGGTCAATTACTCTACGATAAGGGAATTGAATTGGTTTTGTTTCGCCAAAGTCTAATAGATGTTACCATTTCCGAGATTTTAAATTTACATGAATATGCGGGAGAGGTTGTGAATAAACCAATAGATGTTTTTACTACTTCAGATTTAGCAGATATTATTCTTTCTTCTGATATCGTTCCATCAAAATTAGATATTGGTAAATTGGCTAGTGAATGGATTGTTGAACAAGATGCTTATTCTTCTAAAGCTGATTTTTTAACTTTTAAATTAAAAAACCTCAAAGATTCTTCTTCGGAAATAAGTCCTAGAGATGTTGTTTTATATGGTTTTGGACGAATTGGTCGTCTTGCAGCTAGGGAATTAATAAAACAAGCTGGGAAAGGACAGCAGTTGCGCTTGCGTGCAATTGTTACTCGTGGTTCTTCCGATGCAGATATTATAAAACGAGCATCTCTTTTAAGAAGTGATTCTGTTCATGGCTCATTCAAAGGAACAGTGGTTGAAGATCTAGAAAATAAAGCAATTATTATTAATGGTCAAATTGTAAAAATGATTGATGCTTCAAATCCAGAGGATATAGATTATACGCAGCATGGAATTACAAATGCATTGATAATTGACAATACTGGTGTATTTACAACTCGGGAGGCGCTATCAAGACATCTTCAAGCAAAAGGAGTTAGTAAAGTTTTATTAACGGCACCTGGAAAAGAAGTTCCAAATATCGTTTACGGAATTAATCAAGGTTTATTAGACCTAGAAAATGAAAATATATATTCTGCCGCATCTTGCACAACAAATGCAATTTCTCCGATTTTAAAAGTTGTGAACGATAAATTTGGTGTTATAAAAGGTCATATAGAAACTGTTCATGCCTATACAAACGACCAAAATTTATTGGATAACATGCATAATAAACCCAGAAGAGGTCGTTCTGCAGCAATTAATATGGTTATTACCTCAACAGGTGCCGGAAGCGCTGTTACTAAAGTAATACCAGAATTAAAAGATAAATTAACCGCAAATGCTGTACGTGTTCCAACACCAAATGGATCTTTAGCAATTTTGAGTTTAGAACTTGCTAAAAAAACAAGTATTGAAGAAATAAATGCCGTTATCAAAGATGCGGCTTTAAACGGGGATTTAGTAAATCAAATTTATTATTCGTTTGATCCTGAATTGGTATCAAGTGATATAATTGGCAATACTTGTTGCTCGGTTTTCGATTCAAATGCTACAATTGCTTCTTTAGATGGTAAAAATATCGTTTTGTATGCATGGTACGACAACGAATTTGGATATACAAAACAAGTAATTCGCTTGGCAAAATATATATCAAAAGTTAGAAGAGCAATTTATTATTAAGAAAACCTGAGCAAACTATTTTTAGCCTCTTTTTTAATCTTAATAATTGTAATTTTGAAAAATGATTAAAAAACAAATCACCATAGCAATTGATGGTTATTCAGCTTGCGGAAAAAGTACGCTAGCAAAAGATTTGGCGAAGAAACTTTCATTTATTTTTATTGATTCTGGAGCAATGTATCGTGGTGTTGCGCTTTATTGTCTTCAAAATAATTTGTTTAATGCAGATGGTACTCCAAAGCAAGTAGAGATTATTCAAGCCCTTAAAAATATTACTTTATCTTTTCAGCTGATAAATGATAACAATTGCCTGCTTTTAAATGGTAAAAATGTTGAAGAACTAATTCGAGGTACTGAGGTTGCTGCAGTTGTTTCTAAAGTTGCAACAATTAAAGAAGTAAGAGTAAAATTAGTGATGGAGCAGCAAAAAATGGGCGCAAATGGAGGAATTGTAATGGAAGGCCGTGATATCGGATCTGTGGTTTTTCCGAACGCTGAATTTAAGTTGTTTATTACTGCTTCTCAAGAAATACGAGCTCAGCGTAGATTTTTGGAGCTAAAATCAAAAGGAATTGAAGCTAAATTAAATGAAATTTCTTCAAATTTAGCCGAACGAGATTTAATGGATTCGAGTAGAAAAGAAAGTCCTTTAATTCAAGTTGCTGACGCAATTGTGATGGATAATTCTGAATTGACAAGAGAAGAACAATTAGATTTTGTATTAAACTTAATTCGCAATCTAGTATAATTAATAGAAGTCTTTTCGAATGCCAAGGTTGAATGTAAAAAGCAAGGCGCTATCAAAAGGGTAGTTTGTAGATTCATAAATTACATCATTGCTTGCTTTTCGGACAACTAAATAATTCCCACTAAAATCAAAGAAAATAGTTCCCGAACCAGGAAAGGTATATTTTAAACCACCTTGAAGTCCAACACCTAAATTTAAAATAGTTCCCTTGCCATCTCCATAATTTTGATACTCAGCCTCGTCATAAGGATAATCCCAATCAGCAAATTTTTTCTTTATATTGTTTACACATAATAAAACTGTACTTCCACCATAAAAAGAAAATCCATTATCATAACCATTTATTATGTAAAATCGATTCCCACCCTCAACAGTAAGGTAGCCAGTAGAAATAGTATAATTGCGTTGAAGAGTATAAGGAAAAGTTGTTGTAGAAATAGCAGATGCATATGCTTGAGTAGAATCATCTTCATTTCTAGGAATATAATAAGAAATGCGTCCGTAAAGTGTGGCTTGGTTACTTCTTGGATATTCTAGCCCCAAATTAAGACCAACAAATGTTTTTTTTACTCCAAAACCTTTGAGTGTTCCAAGTCCTCCATTAAGGCTAAGTTGTCCTGATAAATTAAATGAGAAAACTAAAAAGAAAAGTGGTAAAAGATATTTACAATGCATTGATTTTTTTTAAAATTAAACAGCTAATTTTTTAGCAATAGGAAAAATATTTCTTTCAAAAATATTACTATTTTTCTTTTAAATTGATATATCTTTAAAAAATAATGTAAATTTGTTAGACAATAATAAATTTGAAAAAACAATATTTCTTCTCATTTGTGCTCGCTACGCTATCATTTATAGCTGCAAAATCACTTCAAAAGGTTGGTGTAGAAAATTACTATTATGAAAAAGCAACAACTTTTTTAAAAGAAGATGGGTATTTAAATTTAACTCAGCCTGAACGTATTTCCTTACTTCCAATGGGAATTGAATCTTTTTCTGATATTGCTTTTCTCGATTCTACTGTTTTAATTTGTCTTCAGGAGGATAAAAAATCTTTGGTTTTATTGGATTTATATTCGAATCATGTTTCTAGTCCATTAAACATTAATTTACCAAATAAAATCAATGATTTTTCAAGAATTGATTCTACAATTATTTTACTTGATGATGAAACTAGGGTTCACTTTCTATTGCCTCCTTATGATTCAACTTCTCTTGTTACAGAAAGTGCTGTCTTAGGTACTTGGAAATCTTCTGCTACCTGTATTCATGAATCAACAAAGCGGATGTTTATTTTAACTCAAAATAACTTTGATATTGATAATCCTGTAAGTAATTCAATCTATACCTATAATATTTCAAAGCGTAAATTGAATGAAAAGGTTCTTTTTGATATTTCGATTAGTGATATAGAATTATTTGCACTAGAAAATAATATCACTATCCCGAAAAATAAATCTATGGATTTGAATGATACTGTTTCTCAGTTTATGTTTAATCCCATTGCAATGTCAGTTCATCCAAAAACAAATGAAATTTATATTCTTTCATCAGAAAACAGAAGTATTGTCGTTTTTAATCAATTTGGAGAGGTAGCTGACATCAAAATTTTAGACGAAAAGTTATTATCAAATCCTACAGCAATAACTTTTCATCCTTCTGGAGATTTATTAATCTCAAATTCTGATTTAATGTCGCCAGCAATCGTTCGTATAAAGTGGAATAAAATATTTTATTCAAATCCAACACACGGATTAGTTCCTGTTCGATAAAATCCAATTTCTTATAAAAGGTCCCTCATTCATGAGTAAGTCAATCATGGATAAATTCGAATAAAATCCCTTTCTGTATGAAAAAACTTGCTGGTATTCTTTGATTACAAATGAATTCTTCATAAAATCAAAAGTTCTAAAATCTCTCTCAGTTTGCTCATTATATATTTTTGTATAATCAATTGTTTTATTTATTTCAAGAATAGAAAATAAGAATTCAAAAATACGTTGATTTTTATCCAAAAGAAATTCATCTTTAGCAAGTAAAATTTGATTTATTTGTTGTTCATAATCTTCAAAATAGGGAGCAGAAGCATAAGCACTTTTTATGGCTTTCCAATGATTTGTTTGCCACGATTTTCCAAAATCAATGCGAATATCTTTTGTCTTTATTTTTATACCGTTAGAGTGATTTAATGGGATACTCAAGCGTAAAACTCCATTTCCTGATAGAATTTCACAGCGATTTCGAATGCTTTGCTTAACAAAATTCTCGTGAATTTCTAGATGTGTAGTCGCTTCCGAAAAATATTCCTTCAAATAATGAACCGAAGGAAAATAAGCAATCGGAAGAATCGTCATTAATGAATAAATTTGAAAATTCGTTCCATACGAATACCCAAATAAGAACTTTTAGAGAACCATACAAGTGATGCGCGACCTACAACATGATCTTCTGGGACAAAGCCCCAAATTCGAGAATCTGCTGAATTGTAACGGTTGTCTCCCATTAACCAATAGTAATTCATAGAAAATGTGTAGGTTGTCACTTTTTTTCCGTCTATCAAGATGCTTCCATCTTTACGTTCTTCAAGTTTGTGACCTTCATACGCTGTGATTATTCTTCTATACCAAGCAATATTATCTTTTGATATTTTTATTGTTTGACCTTCAGCTGGAACTTGAAACTCCTGAAAATCTGTAGTTGTATTATTTATAAAGAAATCTTTTGGGAAAACACTTGCGTTTTCAATTAATTCCATGGCATTTGGGATATATTCGGGACCTACACTATAGCGAGGTGTCCGATAAATTTCCATTTTAATTTTAAAGTCTTTTTCAATTAGTCTTTTTTCAGATTTTGTTAGCGTTAATAAATAAAATTCGGGATTTTCTTCGTTAAAATCTGTTCTAGATCCATTTGGGTCGTTTTCTAATTTATACCTTTCATACATTTCTGTTGCAGTAGGAAAAAGAATACTTTTTTTAGGGACTTTATATTGCAAACATTGATTTTCAGAGACAAAAGCTTTTTTTCCATTAACATAAAGTATTGATGCCTCTACTTTCATTTTATCTCCTGGAATTCCAACACAACGCTTAATATAATTTTCACGCTTATCTACCGGTCTAAAAACCAAACCACCGTGTTTTTCAGGAAGTGTACCAGTCATATCGGGGTCACCAGGAAATTCTCCACGCGCTAATTTTTGGCGTGCTAGTTGCTTCCATTTTGAATGCGATTCAATATAATACTTTAGTAACTCACTATTTGCGATACTATCAGCACGCTGTTCAGTTTCTCCCCTTTTCTTAAGCTCAGTAAGTAAATTTTGGAATTTATTTCCTATTTCCGGAGAGTTTCGGAATTGATAAAAAGCTTCATTGTTGATTATTCCATGATAATCATGCCCCATCAAACCATCTGGCATTCTTGGGTCAAAAACCGCAGTATCTCCTGAAGGATAATTAAATACTACAACATCATTTCGATTTACTTTTCCAAAACCTGGTAAGCGAGTGTATGTTCCTTTTTCTAATGTAGTGTAGGATTTTATATTAATCCAAGGAATTGTGTTGTGAACCAATGGGTAGGAGAGAGGAGTTACAGGCACTTTTGAGCCATAAGCTAATTTATTTACAAAGAGAAAATCCCCTACTAAAAGTGTTTTTTCCATTGATCCTGTTGGAATTTGGAAAGGTTCAAAGACATAAGTTCTAATAATACTTGCAGCAACAAGTGCAAATAAAATTGAATCGCCCCATTCCTTTATTCTTGATTTTACGCCAGGCTTTTCTCGTGAAAACATTCCAAAAGCAAGAGCAATAAGATGTCCAAGAACAGGGACAGAAAGAAATAATACGATATGATCTCCCCATTTACGCATTTCAATTTCCCGGGAATTAGACCAATTAGTTTCATTTAGAAATGGAAGTTCAGAATTAGCGATTTTAGCAAAAATAAGGTAAGGGAAGAAAATCCCTTGTAGCGTATCTGTAAAGGAAAAGAAGCCAAATCTTCTTATATAACTTACATTAATCGAAGCAAGCATGACTAAATGAACTCCTGGGAATAATAACAACAAGGACCAAAAAGGTTTATCAATCGTGATTTTAAAAGCGACATAATAATTATAACCAGGAATTAAGGCTTCCCAACTTTTTCGACCAGCTTTTGTGAAACTTTTTGGCCATAGTGCAATGTAAGGATGCAAAAGAATCAATAAATAAAAATAAATAAAACTCATGATTTAAAATTTTAAAATGTCAGACATGGTATAAACCCCTTGTTTTTTATGAATAAATTCTGCCGCTATTACTGCACCTAGTGCAAAACCTTTGCGATTGTGGGCTTGGTGTTCAATTGTTAATGTGTCAATTTCAGAAGTATAGGAAATTAAGTGCGTACCTGGAACGTTTTCCTCTCGGATAGCGCTTATTGGCAAATCACTTTTCTCAAAATATTGAGCATCTTCTTTTAATTTCCATGATGAATAGGCTGAATTATTAGAAATTAAATCTTTTGCTAAGGTCACTGCGGTTCCACTTGGAGCATCTATTTTTTGTATGTGATGTATTTCTGTTATAGAAGCTACATAGTCTGTTTTATCATTCATTAATCTCGCTAAATGCTTATTCATTTCAAAAAATAAATTTACACCAATCGAAAAATTACTTGAATAAATTAAACTTGCCTCACGTTTATCAATATGATTTATAATTTCTGGCAAGTGTTCTTCCCAAGCTGTCGTTCCAACAACAATTGGAATTTGCCCATCCGCGCATAATTTGATATGCTTAAGAGCTAAATCAGGTTGTGAAAATTCTATTGCAACATCTGTAGTTCTCAATTGACTGCTTTCCAATGGATTTTGACTATTAAACTTTACAACAACACTGTGGCCTCTAGAAATAGCAATTTCTTCTATTGCTTTCCCCATTTTCCCATAACCAATTAGTGCGATATTCATTGTAACAAAAATACGATTTTAAATCAATGAAAAGTAAGGTTTAAACGAATTCCAGGAGAATTAAACGACATTAATGTAGCATCAAATTTTAAAGTAAGATCAGGACTAACATCAAATTTCAAAAAATGTGCTTCAACTCCTGCGTCTATTATTTGGATAAAATAAACAGCTGCAAGTCCAAGAATACTTAAATCTCGATTATTTAGATAGGAATTATAAAGTGCTAATACAGAATAATCATCGTATTGAATCCATTCTTGGTTAAGTGCACCTCCGTTTTGTCTGTTGGAATATTCTGTTTTTAAACTTGTTGCAGTAATTTGATTTACAGCTAAACGATACCCGATAATTCCCAAGCCTGTGTAAATAAGAGGAACTTTCCAAAAAGCATTTTTAAATTTCTTTTCGCTTTTAAAAGAAGTATAAATTTGACCTCCACCTGGAACAATTGCAGAATAGAGCATTGCTTTTTTATAAGGATGTACAATGGAATCTTTTTCTTTTATCGTTTGGCTAAAGACAAAAGGCAGTGATAAAAACATCAAAAAAACAAAAAGTAATCTCATTAATCTTTTAGTAAAGCTATTAATCTTTGTAGGTCTGCTTCAGAATTAAATTGAATAGTAATTTTCCCCTTACCTAATTCTGATTTTTGTATTGTAATTTTTGAGCCTAGCTTATCTGCTAGAAAAGATTCTTGAGATGCATCAGCTTTGCTCAAAAAATTTACTTTTTTTATTGCTTTCTTTTTGTTGGGTAACTTCATTAAATTCTCAGTTTCTCTAACTGATAATTTTTCAGTAATAATTTGGTGAAAGGCGGTCATTTGTTCCTCTAAATCGACTACAGAAACTAGCGCCCTAGCGTGCCCCATAGAAACTAAATTGTCTCTAACCGCAGATTGTATTTCAATAGGAAGTTTAAGTAAGCGAATATGATTTGCAATATTTGAGCGAGACTTTGCAATTTTTTCACTCAGTTGTTCCTGTGTAAAATTACATTCTTCTAGAAGTCTTTCGTAAGAAACAGCAATTTCAATTGCATTTAAGTTTTCCCTTTGAATGTTTTCTACTAATGCCATTTCTAACATTTCTTGATCATTTGCTATTCGAATATAACAAGGGACTTCACGGATTCCGTTAAGTTGAGAAGCTCGAAAACGGCGTTCTCCAGAAATTAATTGGTATTTATCTCTTCCAAGTTTACGAACCGTTAGTGGCTGAATTATTCCGTATGTTTCAATTGATTTGCACAATTCATTTAATGCTTCTTTCTCAAAATGTGTTCTTGGATTGAAAGGATTGGCCTCAATAAATTCAATAGACACCATTGCTACTGAGCTAGTTGTAGCATTTGATATTGAGGTGATATCAGTATTAGAGTTTTCTAATAAAGCGCCTAGTCCCCTTCCAAGAGCAGGTTGTTTTGTTGGTTTAGAACTCATTGTTTATGTCAATAATTTTATCGTCGTTTCCAATTTTTGTTAAATTGTTTTTTTGCAAAATTTCTCTTGCGAAATTAAGGTAATTTATTGCACCTTTTGATGCTGCATCGTGCATTATTACTGAAGTGCCATGACTAGATGCCTCACTTAGAGTAGTATTTCTATGAATTACAGTATCAAAGACAAGTTCTTGAAAATGTGTTTTCACCTCTTCTACAACTTGATTTGCCAAACGTAAGCGTGTATCATACATCGTTAATAGCATCCCTTCAATTTCCAAATCAGGATTTAAACGACCTTGAACAATTTTTATAGTATTAAGCAATTTACTTAAGCCTTCTAATGCAAAATATTCACACTGAACAGGAATCATAATTGAGTCTGCAGCTACTAGAGCATTTACTGTAATTAAACCAAGAGAGGGGGAGCAATCGATTAGTATAAAATCGTAGTCATCTTTTATTGTTGATAAAGCTTGCCGAAGTAAATATTCTCTATTCGGTAAATTTATCATTTCTAATTCTGCACCTACAAGATCAATGTGTGATGGTAAAATGTCTAAATTCGGACTATCTGTTTTAATAATTAATTCATTAATTGCTACGTTATTTACCAAGCAGTCATAAATATTTCTGGTTGTTTTAGGGTCAAAACCCATTCCAGAAGTAGTGTTTGCTTGGGGATCTGAATCGACAATTAGTGTTTTATATTCTAATACTCCAAGACAAGCACCTAAATTAATTGTAGTTGTTGTTTTCCCAACTCCACCTTTTTGATTCGCTATTGCGATAATTTTCCCCATGAACTTATTTTGAAGTATAAAGTTAAGTTTTGTTATGCATGTAAATAGTAAAAATATCAGGAACTTATTAACGGATTTGACAATGAACTTGTTTATATCTCGAAATTGCAAAAACTTTATTACAACAAATAAAAAAAAGAAAAACTACTTTATTTTTTGTAAATTTGATAAAGCAGAATTATGAAGTTCAATCTATTTATACTCTTTTTTTCACCCTTATTCTTTTTTGCCCAACAAAATGCTGGGATATATTCAATCTATTTCCCTATTTCTAAAAATTTATTGCAAGCAACAAGGGTTCAATCCTCACAAGGCTCAGTAGGCGGGGTAGGTATTCTCAACTCAGGAAATGTAGTTCCTAATAGAAATTTTATTCCACAATTTGCACCTTTTCTTCACGACTCTGTTCGAATAACAATTGAAAAGTTTGTTGGAGAAGTACTTAGCTCAGAGGCAAGCTGTATTTTTAAAATGAATAAAAAAAATGAAGCGATATCGTCTTCAGGATTCCCGGGAAGTATTAGTGGTCTTCCGAGAAATTACCTTAGAAATTCTATTAAATTTTATGACAAAGATTACTATGTTCGGGTGAAAGTAAGTTTTGGTGGTTTTACGGTTACTTCTCCATCTCTTCTTGGTTTTCAGAGAGGATATATTCAGCCAGTAGTAAGAATTCGAATTAGAGCTTATGACGTTGAACGAAAGAAAATCTACAATCGTAAATTTAGGTATACTAATTTCCCAAAATTAAAAAATGTTCAAGTTTCAGGTTTCGGATCTGGCATAAAAGTAATTCAACAAGAAATTTTAAGCTCTGACATGATATTTTCAATGCTAAAAGAGACAATTACTGCATATAATAATAAGTATCTTAATCAGGAATAATCATCATAAAATGAATAAAATTCATCTTAAAATCGGAAAATCTTTAAGCAATGAAATAGTTATTGATGATTCTGGGATTGATCCTCATCATTTGGAATTGTTTTGTGATGAATATCATAACGTCTTTATTACTGATCTTAAATCAACAAATGGCACTTTTGTTAATGATCAAGCCTTAGATGGATTTAAATTATTAGTAGCTGGCGATAGGGTTCGCTTGGGGGGAACCTATATTTTTGATTGGGAAAATATTATTCTGAATGTCAATTCTGTTAAAAAACAGGTGGGTTTTGTTGCGCCAGTTGAAAGTAAAGAAAAACTAAAGCCAACACCAACATCTTCATCTTCATCTTCATCAACATCACCAAAAGAAACACCAACAGTAAATAATAAAAATTCTTCAAAAATTAATAAAGAATTATTTGTTATATATGGACTTATTATGTTAATATTCCTTTTGATATACATTTTCTTTTAATTAATTTGTTTGAGATTCAATTTACATTTAATTAAATTATACTTTAATTTTTTTTTCCTATTTTATTAAATATTTCTAATCTCTTTTTAAACTTTGAGAAATTATTTGTAATATTGCACCCGCGTTAGTTAGAATGCTTTTAAAAATAGAAGATGAACATAATTAGAGAAATTCAAAAAGACTTATTAGCAGTAAAAGATTTACCTGTTTTTGGCGCAGGAGATACGATATCTGTTTCATATAAAATTATTGAAGGAGTAAAGGAGCGTATCCAACAATTTCAAGGAGTTGTTTTACAGCGAAGAGGAAATGGTGCAACTGAAACTTTTACAGTTCGTAAAATGTCTGGAAATATTGGTGTTGAGCGTATTTTCCCAATTACATCTCCATTTCTAGATTCAATTTCAATCATAAAGCGTGGTGCAGTTCGAAGAGCTCGAATTTTCTATTTTAGAGAGCGCACTGGTAAGTCAGCTCGTATTCGTGAGAAAAAGAACTTTACAAAAGCATAATCACTAAATTATTTAGATATTCAAAGGAAGCTTCGGTTTCCTTTTTTTTGAATTATTTTTTTATCTCAAGAATTTCAAATTCAGTCCTGCGATTTTTTGCGCGATTTAACTCATTCAAATTTGGCACACTGGGTTTCTTTTCGCCATAACCAATACTCTTTAACCTGCTTAAATCAATTCCTTGTTTTAATAGGTAATTTTTAACTGCATCAGCTCTATTTTGAGAAAGCAAAAGATTTTTATCGTCTTCTCCTATATCGTCAGTATGTCCATTTATTGCAATTGATATTTTTGTATTTTGAAGCAAATAATTTGAAAAACCTAGTAAAAGAGCAAGAGATTTTTTGTTTAATTCATAAGATTCAGATTCGAAAAAAATATCAGAGAGATTGTATGCTTTTCCTTCAAGCAAAGTGTCCATTTTTAGATTTTCAGTTTGTATAATAGTATTTGAGTTGTTTTCCAATACCTCCTTCTCAATTACAAGTCCATTGTAAGCAAAACCCTCTTTATTTACACTAATTGTAATATCTTCTTTCTTAGAAACTTCAATTACTGCAGTATATTTACCATCGTCACCATTCACTTGAAATGTATTGCTTTTTCCAGATTCATTATAGTTAATTGTTATAGAGGCATTTTTAATCCCGTTACCATTTTCATCAAGTAATTGCCCTTTCACTAAAATAATTTCTTGAGGGCGCGCTTCCTGGTATAAGTCAAATCCATAAATATCCCAATTCCCTTCATTTGTGCTTGAAAAATAGGCGGTTTTACCATCTGTTGATATAAAAAGACCCAATTCATCATTTTCAGAATTTATTGGAAATCCGATATTTTTTGGCTCTGACCAATTATCTCCCTGTTTTCTGATATAGAAAATATCCAAGCCACCAAGTCCTTTTCTTTCATTTGAGTTTGAAGAAACAAAATACAATGTTTTACCATCTTGGTGAAAGAATGGACTTTTATCCTTACCAACTGTATTGATTATATCAAAAGGTATGGCGCTGCTCCAACTTCCATCCTCTTGTCTTTGTGAATAGTAAATATCATTATCTCTTGAGCCAATTCTTACACTAGTGAAAAAAAGTTCTTTGCCATCTGCTGAGAGCGAAGGTTGTGCTTCCCAGCCATCACTAGTATTAATATTAGGACCTAGATTCTCCAAGGTAGTCCATTGAAAATCATTACCTCCTTTTCCTGTTCGTTTAAATTTTGTAGAATATAAATCACAATTTAAATAGTCTTTATTATAAACCTTTTCATTCCTACAAGCACAAATTATCATTTCCTTGTTATCGAGAGATAGGGTAGCGGAGCCATAGTTTTTAAAGTAGCCGTCGTTAAATGGTCTATTTAATGGATTCCCATAATTAAATACATTATTCTCTTTATTGAATGTTGAAATAGTAAATTCTTCTTGTATATTTTTTCCAATATCACCTAAGTTTGCGCGATCTACTTTTCGAGTAAAAAACAACAATTCATTATCAGGTGAAATCATGGGGAAATACTCGTCTAAATTTGAACTTACATTTTGTATTTTTATAGGTGAGAATGGAACTGGTTCGCTAATAAGTTTATCTTCAAATTCAATTCTATTTATGAAATCGCTCACCTCTTTTTTTTTCTTGGCAAAATCTTTAGGAATTGACTGAAAATCATCTTCTTTAAATTCTATAAATTTTTTGAAGTAAGTGGTTCCATTTTTATAATCACCGTCCTCAATTAATGATGAGCCAATTGTATAATAACACTCTGCGTGATACTTTGGACATTTATTGATGGTAAGTTTATAATAAATAAGAGCTGTTTTTTTAAGTTCTATACTTTTTTGGACTGACATCTCGTTTTTATATTTTATTTCACACTCTCTCATTGTCAAACGTGCATAGATAAAATAAGCCTCAGCATAATTTGGATATTTAGAAATAAGTACGGAAAATTTCTTTGTTTGATTTTCATACGTTTCTTGTGAAATTGCTTTTGCAAGTAATTTTTTGTATTTCAAATCACTACTCAAACAGGGGTCTTTTTGCCCTAAGCTAAGAAACGAAAAAGCTAGAAAAGCTAGAACTAAAAATTTTAACATTTGATTTCCAAATAAGACAACTACTTATAGTGAAAACAAGCTAAAAGGTTACATTTAAAAATTAGTTCAATCTTTTTAAATTGCTGCAAAATGCCTCTATATCTTCAAAAGAAATATCTAAGTGAGTAACCATTCGCAACATTCCTGGTCCAAAAGCCATAATCAAGCAATTTTTATTTTTCAGTTTTTGAATGAATTTATCACGCTTGTTATGATCTTTTAAGATGGCTACAACGATATTCGTTTCAACAGGAACAACGGATTCAATCCAAGAACATTGTTTTAGTTCTAGTTCTATAATTTTAGCCTTTTGATGATCTTCTTTTAGTCTTTCTATGTTGTTCTTAAGTGCAAAAAGTCCACCTGCAGCAATAATTCCAGCTTGTCGCATTCCTCCTCCAAATACTTTACGGACCCTTCTTGCTTTGTGAATAAATTCCTTTGATCCAAGCAAAAGAGAACCAACTGGAGCACCTAAACCTTTTGATAAACAAATTGACATTGAATCAAAGTTAGCTGCATAATTTTTAAAGTCGATTCTAGTCTCTACCAATGAATTAAACAAGCGGGCGCCGTCTAAGTGCAGTGGTAAATTATTTTTGAGACAAAAAGCTCTAATTTTAATAATTTCATTAAAATCATAGATTGAACCTCCACCACGATTTGCTGTATCTTCAAGAGAAATTAATTGTGTTAAAGGATAATGTACATCCATTTTAGGATTAATCCATTTTTCAATTTCATCAAGTGTAAGTCTTCCTCTATTTCCATCTAATAAACGAACGGAAGCTCCTGAATTTTTGGCGATTCCACCTCCTTCATATTTATAAATATGACTTTCTTTATGACAAATAACTTCACTTCCAGGTTGAACATGAACATTAATAGCAATTTGATTTGTTTGCGTTCCTGAACTGCAAAACAAGCTATCTTCCATTCCAAAAAGATTAGCTGCATAGCTTTGCAATTCGTTAATTGAAGGGTCTTCACTAAAAACATCATCTCCAACAGGCGCTTCAAACATCGCCTCAAGCATTTCTTTACTTGGTTTTGTAACTGTATCGCTCCTTAAGTCAATCATCTTGTTTATTTTTGTAAAAATACTATTTTCATGTTAGACTTGCTGCCTTATTTGATACTTGCACTCGTAGCCATGCTTGCTTCTTTTGCAACTTTCTTTTCAGGTTTTGGTTTAGGTACACTTTTATTGCCTGTTTTTGCACTTTTTTTTGAAATAGAAATCGCCATTTTAGCTACTGCTCTAGTTCATTTTACAACAGGTATTTTTAAATTCCTACTTACAATGAAATCAATTGATTTTTCAATTTTACTTCGTTTTGGAATAACAGCTGGAGTGGGTTCTTATATTGGTAGTTTGATAATAAGTCATTTAGGTCAAGATGTAATTTTTTATGATTATAAGGTTTTTAATCAAATATTTAAAGTCGAAGTATTTAACTTTATTATAGGAATTCTCATGATTATTTTTGCGTTAATTGAGCTTATTCCTTCATTTAAATCGAAATCATTTGATAAAAAATACTTGCCTTTAGGAGGCTTTATAAGTGGTTTCTTTGGAGGTCTTTCTGGTCATCAAGGGGCGCTTCGATCTGCTTTTTTATCTAAAACTGAGATTGAAAAACATGTTTTTATTGCAACTTCTGTTTCGATTGCTATGATAATAGATTTAGTTCGTGTTAGTAGCTATTTTCAAATGTCAAATTTTGAAAATCTTCCATGGAAAATGATTTCATTTGGTGTTTTTTTTGCTCTTACAGGAACTTTTTTTGGTAAACGATACTTTGATAAAAAGCAAAATGTAAACATTCGATTGCTTGTATCAGTCTTCTTGTTTTTAATTGGAACAGCAATGATTTTAGGTTTTATCTAAACATCAATTTTTTTTATTCTTTATTATTTCTGTTTTCACTCCAGATTCATCAAATGAAGTTTCCTCAATTATATTTCCTTTTTTATCAAAAATGGTAATATGTTTAGGCTTTCCATCGGGATAATTTTGAATATGTTTTTCAATTGGAATATTTTTCATGTAAAATTCTTGAGTAAGAACCAAACCTTTTTCGTCAAGTTCTTTAAATTCTCCATTCTTTTCACCCTCAGACCAGTTTTCAATTTTTGCTTCCAAGCCAGAGTCAAAATAATAGTGCCAAGCACCATGTTTCTTTCCATTCTTAAAAGAGATATCCAATTCTAATTTCCCGGTATTACCATAAGTTTTCTGACTACCATTTTGCAATCCAGCTGAATATTCCGTAATACGATGGATTTTATTATTTGGGTAAAATTCTTTCTTAGGCCCATCTAAAAGATTATTTTTAAAGCTTTCAAATAAAATTGTATCATTGGAGGGATTATTATAAAACGTTATCTTTTTACCATATCTTATTCCGGTTTTAAAAAATTCTGACTGAGCTTTATTATTTGTGCTATCAAAGTAAAAAGTAATTTCTCCGTCAAGTTCCCCCCCTAAAAAGAACATTTTAGATTGAAGACAACCAGACTCATAGTATTCTAAGCCTAAACTATCTTGTTTTCCATTTAGAATAGATATTTGTGATTGTAGTTGCCCATTTTGATAACACGTTACGCAATCACCTGAATAGAGGATTCTGGAATCTTTTTTGGTATAATAGTTACCTGTAGCTTCGTCAAATAAAACTAGTTTATGGCAGT
>ENA-UOYL01000193-UOYL01000193.1-marine-metagenome-genome-assembly--contig:-NODE-193-length-22778-cov-5.027972_pt1 | contig 22778 bp, 19 predicted proteins | sample MGYA00238173_ERZ767189 | MGnify/ENA primary metagenome ERZ767189 (study PRJEB28943, sample SAMN06267163) | marine metagenome | isolation source: Columbia River Estuary | place: USA:Columbia River Estuary... | reverse complement strand
TTTTCTGTTTCTGGCGTTAGCGTCTGACAACTATGTAATCTGACGGCTTGACTCATGTCATCAGATGCGCTTCCAACGGGTTTACCGCCAGATTGCATTAACAGGGTTGCCGGTAGCAAAAACTCATAATCAAACCATCGGTCAAGATTGGTCGTGAAGGTCCTGAAGCGCTGATAAAAAGGTGGTGCTGGTACATCGGGAATATGACGAACAACTCGTATTCCTCGCTGACCTTGATGATCGACCTTTTCGATACTTGGTCGGGCCTGAGCAATAGCCGTTGAGCCGCCCAGTGTTTTTTCATGGACATAACTCAAATGCGAAAAGTCCAACAAATTGTCACAGATTAAAAGATAAGGCGTGTCGTAATGCACATAGCCAGGAATGTTTTTCCAAGCAGGGTCGTTACAAGAAAAGTTATCGGGCAAAAGGGTTTCATTGGCTTTGTCTGTGTCACCCATCCAGACAAACACCCAATTATTTTTGGAGACCACGGGGTAAGCTCGCACACAGGCCTTGGGTGGCACTTTGTCTGCGCCTGGAATTTCGGTGCAAAGTCCTTGTTCATTGAACTTAAGACCGTGATAACCGCAGCGAATACTGTCACCTTCGCGGCGACCCGCTGAAAGCGGCGCGTGGCGGTGACAACAGCGGTCTTCAAGGGCAACCAACTTTCCAGCTTGCGTGCGATAAACAACAATAGGTTCGTTAAGAACCTTTCTCTGAAAGATGTCTGCTGATTCTGCTGGAGGCACTTCATGCTCCCAAGCAATCACATACCAGCAATTCTTAATCCACATGATTTAGCCTCGTTGTCGAAATTTGATTCAAGTCAATAATTCAGGCATCTTCAAAAGTTCTAAAGAGCCTATGGCTAACGGTATAAATGTTCCATCATTGTTTCAACACTCCCGGCAGCCAAGTGGACAGCCCTGGAACGTAAGTGAGCAGCGCCAACGCAGCAATCAAGGCAAACACAAATGGCCCAATTTCCTTCACGATCGAGCCTAAATGTGTTTTTGACACAGAGCTGGCAACAAACATCAAAACTCCCACGGGTGGTGTGATTTGACCAATGACCAGATTGACAAGAAGAACGATGCCGAAATGCAATAAGTTGATTTGCAAATCTGTCAGAAGCGGGATCAGGATAGGCACAAGAATGATCATGATCGCCAACGTTTCCATGAACATGCCTGCAATCAGCAGGGCAATGTTAAGGATCAACAAAATGACCCATGGTTCTCTGGAAATGGAAGTCAAGAGCTCAGCCACATGTTGCGGTGCTTGTTCGACACCCAAAATCCATCCAAACGGTGCGGCACCTGCCGCAATCACCAGAATTGCAGCTGTTTCGCGGCCTGTGGTCAGCAAAATTTCTGGCAGCCCTTTCCAAGTCAATGTGCGGTAAACAAAGAGGCCAACGATCAGGGAATAAGCGCATGCCACTGCCGCAATTTCTGTGGCCGTGAAAACGCCCATTCGAAACCCAACCAAAATCAGAATTGGCATGGCCAGCGCCCACAGCGCCTCTTTGAATGCATGCCAAAGCCTTTGCCCGCTGAATCCGGCATCTTTTGGAAAACCACGCCGATGTGCAGTGATTGCAATCACCAACATCATCGCCAAGGCCATGATCAAACCTGGAATAAGGCCGGCAATAAACAGATCGCCCAAAGAAACGTTCGCCTGCCAAGCGTAAATCACCATCAAAATAGATGGCGGAATAATTGGCCCCAAGGTGGCTGCGGCTGCGCAAACAGCAGCAGCGAAGCCTTGCCCGTAGCCCGCTTGCGTTAACTGGGGCACGAATACACGTGATGTCGCTGCGCAATCAGCAACCGAAGAGCCGGAAATTCCGGAAAGAAATACGTTTCCGACGATGGCTGTTTGAGCAAGGCCTCCTCTGATATGCCCGACAAATGCCCTTGTGAAATTGAACAATCGTTCGCTGATGCCCGATTCGTTCATTAAACTTCCCGCCAAAGTGAACAGCGGCACCGCCAGCAGAGGGAACGACTGAACACTGGTGGCGACACGCTGAGCCACGACAGAAACTGGAATACCCTCCAATCCAATGACCAACATGGAAGCGCCCAGCATGGCAAAGCCTATTGGCAATCCCAGCAAGAGCAAACCGACAAATACAATCAATAGCAAAGTTAGCATGGGGTTCTCAAACTTGGGCTGAATCGATCACGGTTTCTGTCGCGTTTTGAAAAACTTTCTCTGGCCCTTCCTCCAGCAAAATGATGCTGCCGTGGAAAAGAGTCAGGGCAAAGCCAATGGGCATGGCAATGAAGGTCCAGCCCATCGAAAGGCCCAGCATGGGGGTGTGACTTCCCCATACGCCGAATGTGTGAGAGCATCCTGCGTAAACGGCAGCCAGAAAAACAATCAGCCCTGCGGCACACGCTAAATAGCCCACTGATCGCCGGGCCGAGTTGGACAATCTCAGAATCAAAATATCGATTCGAATGTGCATCTTTGACCGTAAAGCAGACGGTACGCCCAGCATGACCATCCAGACAAAAAAAGTGACAACAATTTCCTCGGACCAGGTCAGTGGGTTGTTGAATACATACCGCAGCACCACACCTAATCCGAGAACCAGTGCCAGCGTCGCCATCATGACCATGATGAGCAAATCTTCCAGACGTGCAAGACGCCTATCAATGGTCTTGAGTGTTGACAACATCCGGATTATTTTCCGCCACGCATGCGATCAATTTCTGTACGGACTCGCTTCCAGTGCTCAGTGCCCCAACGCGCCTCCAAGCGTGAATAGACTGGCGTCATCTTGGCAGAGAATGCATCCCGATCAGGGTTGTCAATGATCTTGATCTTGCCGGACTTGCGAATGTCCTCCAGCATAGAAACCTCCCGAGCTTGTTGCATCTCGGAATTCTTGGCAGATGACGCTGCCGCTTCATCGATCAACAGTTTTTGCAATTCTGGTTTGAGCTTGTCAAGGCTGTTCTTGTTGATGAGGATGGTGTTGTTCTGAAGCATGTGGCGGGTCATGGACAACACCCCCTGCACTTCATAGAACTTGCGTGAATAGATCGTGGGAATTGGATTTTCCTGACCATCAACGGTCTTTTGCTGAAGCGCCGTGTAAACCTCACCAAAAGGAATCGGTGTTGGTGCTGCTCCAAAACCCCTCACCATCTCTACCCAAATCGGCGACTCGGGCACACGTACTTTCAGTCCTGCCATGTCTTCAGGCTTTCGAACTTCCTTGTTAGAAAAGGTGAAATTGCGCCACCCCCAGTACCAAATTTTGCTCAAAGGAACAATGTTGTGTTTGTCTTTCAACTCCGTCCAAATGGGCTCCATGGCAGGACCACGAATCACGGCCTCTGCCTCTTTCCAGTCCCTCCAGAGAAAAGGTGCACTGGGCATTTCAAACGCTGGGACCATAGAGTTGAGTGTTGGCATTGACGGTGAAGAAATGTCCAATGCACCCGACTTTAATTGCTGGAGCAAGTCCACTTCTTTACCTAACTGCTCAGAAGGGAAAACCCGGACAACCAATTGCCCTCCTGATTTTTTTGTGACGTTGTCAGCAAACTCTTTATAAAGGTCGTGAGCAATTTCCCCAGGGCTGTTGGCATGCCCAAATCGCAGTGTGGTTTGAGCCATGACCGCTGTCGAAAACATTGCCACAAACAAAGATGTGACCAGAAAAGGTAAAGAGCGCTTAAATTTCATTTCAACTCCTTTTGTAAAAAATCCATACTGCTTTATCCTATAGACTTAAACAAGTTAGTGATTTCCCTATCAATTTTTTCCGTCACGGTGGAGATGTGCTGCCCTCAAATCTGGATAGCTCGAAATACAGGTTGCTCGATGCTTCTTAAGAAGTCACGGCAGCAAAACCCAAACCAAAAACCGAAAAGGTGTCACCCCTATGAGCCGCATCAAATCCATCGAGATTGTTGATTTCCAATTTGACTCTCCCAATAAGGAGCGCATAGGGGTAGGTCAACTGATTACTTATAAAAAAGGGGCGTCCATCCGCGCCACCAAAAATGCCATTGCCATCACTACAGAAGATGGTCATCGTGGTGAATACGTCACCAACTGGGTTGCCAGCCCAGCTACACGCGGCGAGATGGACATGCTGGCGCCATTCATGATTGGCCGCAACGCTCTGGCGCGAGAAGAAATTTACGACGACCTCAAACGTGAGATCCGTCAATGGTCGGGCATGGGCCATGGGCCGCTGGACATTGCGCTTTGGGACTTAGCGGGCAAGAAATACAACGCGTCTATCTCTGAACTGCTTGGGGGTTATCGAAATAGATTGCCCGTTTATGCGTCAACCTATTTAGGAGACGACAAGACAGGGCTCAATTGCAAGGAGGCCTATGCGGAATTTGCTGAGCAATGCTATGAACTGGGCTTTCGCGCCTACAAGATTCACGGATGGAACGAGGGAGATGCTCGCAAAGAGGCTGAAAACGTTCTGCATGTGGCAGCAATGGTTGGTGACCGTATGACCTTGATGCTTGATCCTGCAAACCAGTTGCGAAAATTTTCAGACGCTCTTTATGTAGGTAGAGCCTGCGATGAGGGCAACTATTTCTGGTACGAAGATCCAATGAGAGATAACGGCAAATCTGCATTCATGCACCAAAAACTCAGAAGCATGATCAAGACGCCTTTGCTGATCACGGAATATGTCCGTGGCATTGAGCCCAAAGCCGATTTTGTCATTGCGGGTGGGACCGACTTTTTGCGTGTCGATCCTGAATACGACCACGGCATCACCGGCAGCTTGCGGATTGCGCACTTGGGTGAGGCTCTCGGACTGGATGTTGAAGTCCATGCGTGCGGCCCAGCCCACCGACATCTGATGTCGGCGATGCGCAACAGCAATTTCTACGAGCTGGCGCTGGTAGGTCCCGATTGCCCCAACATGGTTGCACCGGTTTACACCTGCGGTTACACCGACCAGCTAGATTGCTGCGGCACTGATGGCTGCGTTCAAGTGCCGACTGGACCTGGTCTGGGTGTAACCTACGACTGGAACTTTATCCGCAAAAATGCGATTGCGACTCGTATATATGACTGATTCCAAGACACACTTGAAAAAAATTGGCTACATGGGCGTTGGCTTTATGGGTCATGGCGCGGCCAAAAATATTCTTCAAAAAGGATTCCCCTTAACGGTTCTGGGCCACAAAAACAGGGAGCCCATCGATGATTTGTTGCATCGCGGCGCTCAAGAAGCCAGAACGCCCGCTGATCTGGCTTCGCGCTCCAACATTGTTTTCATGTGCTTACCGTCCTCAGGCCATGTTGAAGAAGCGGTTTTCGGCGAGTCGGGTATTCTTTCCGTGGCTCAACCCGGCTTCGTATTGGTCGACTCCACCACTTCGGAGCCTGAATCTACAAGACGTATCGGTGCCGCACTTCGCGCCAAGGGTGCAGACATGGTCGACGCCCCCTTTGGCAGAACTCCTAAAGAAGCTGAGCTGGGTACTTTGAGCACATTTATTGGAGGCCATCCTGATACGGTTCAAAGCGTAATGCCGGTGATCAGAACCTATGCCAACACCATCGTGGAAACGGGTGAACTGGGCACAGGCCATACCATCAAACTTCTGAATAATTTTCTAGCCCTTGCCACCAGTGCTGTCGTGGGAGAAGCACTTTCAACAGCGCTTAGACTGGGGCTAGATATGCGGATTTTGAAAGAAGTCGTTGACAGTGCTGGCGGTAACAGTGTCATGTTTCAGCGCTTCATGCGCTGGACATTGGATGGTGACGATTCTGATTTCAAAGCCATGATGAGCATAGCGGTTAAGGACTTACAGTACTACCGCCGAATTGCTGAACCCAATGGTGGCATCACCAATTTGGCAGATGCGGCCACACAGGTTTACCAAATCGCTAACCATTTGGGCCATGAACGTCAGTTCATGCCCGTGTTACCTACAATTTTGGCCAATTTCGTTGATGGCAAGAACCGACCATTACCAGATCGCTGAACCTCAAACATTGCGTGAATTGGTACACCAAATGGATGCAAGATCATTGCGCCAAAAATCCGCCATCAACTGCCAAGGTATGCCCCGTAACCATGGAGGAGCAAGGTGCGCATAAAAAAACAAAAGCACCCACCATGTCTTCGGGTTTGGCGAGACGCCCCAAGGGTGTTAGCCCTTTTATTTTCTCAATCAAATCGGGCTGTGCCAGCAGTGGTTTAATGAAATCAGTTTCCACCCATGTAGGAGCGATCGCATTGACACGTATTTGATGAGGGGCCCACTCCACCGCCAATGCGCGAGTTAAATTAATGATCGCACCCTTGGTCGATTGATAAGAAATATTGGGGTACAAACCACCGCCTGATAGCCCCATTATTGAGGCTGTGTTAACAATGGCTCCACTGCCTTGCGTAATCATGAAGCGCGCTGCACTTCGCGCACATAAAAATACACCTGTGAGGTTAACTTCTAACACACGGTTCCAATCTGTTAGGTCCAATTCAATTGTTGGCTTCCTGATCGCGATTCCAGCGTTATTGATCAGAATATCTAGCCGTTGATGAAGCTCATACGCTTGTTTCATAGCTTGATCGACTTGGGCTTCATCTTTAACATCTACACAGATTGCTTTTGCAGACAGTCCTTCTTTCATAATTTCACTGACTGCAAACTGCGCTGCTGAAAAATCAAAATCCATAACGACCACATGAGCTCCCGAGCGTGCCAAACCTATTGCTACAGCTCTACCAATACCATTTCCGCCACCTGTCACAACTGCTGTTTGGCCTTTTAAGCTAAAGGCACCGAGCGGGTTAAATCCTAGGGTCATGGTTTATCCTTTTGTATATCAGACAACATTCATAAGGTACTCATCTTGGGACTTTCTTAAGGCTTCAAGATAAACAAGAAAACAGAGTTTTTGAAGATTACGTTTGCATTATCTAACTGCTTCCCTCAGTATGCTTATCAGTTATTTTGCAAACTATTCTGCCCGTAACACTACCCGCCTTAAGTCGATCAAGTACATCAGAGATTTGATCCATCGAACATGTTGCAATAGGAATAGGTTTTAATTTTCCAGACTTTGCCAAGGCAACAACTTCATGCAACTCTTGCAAGGATCCAACATATGTGCCTGAAATTGTGATTGCACGTTGAGCTATGGGAACAAGAGACATAGGTATTTCACCCCCATACAAACCCACGATCACGTAACGACCGCCTTTACGTAAAGAGGCAATTCCTAAAGTCGCAGTGGTTTGTGCGCCAACAAAATCAATGACTCCCCAGATACCTCCCTGCAAAGCTTGCAATTTTGCAAGAGCGTCTTCCTTAGAAGGATCGATTGCATCTAAGGCACCCATATCGCGAGCAGTTTGCCATTTGGATTCATCAATTTCGCACACTGCAATATTTTCATGACCCATTGCCTTAAGCATAGCAATGGCCATTAGTCCGAGCCCGCCAGCACCCATGACAACGATCCAATCTTTGGGCATGCACGGCATAAGCTTTCTAGCCGCGCTATACGTTGTAAGCCCAGAGCAGGCTAAAACAGGTGCATAACTCGGATCAATGCCTTTTGTATCAATTAAATAGCGAGAATGTGGCACCAAAACATGATCTGCATATCCACCTGACCGTTGGATACCAATGAAACGTGGCGTCGGGCACCAGTTATCTATTCCTTCTTGACAGCGCGCGCACTCACCACATCCTATCCAAGGGTACACCAACCGATCTTCCCCTACTGGTAAAGGGCCAGCCTCTGGCCCCCCCGACAACACTACACCAAAGGGTTCATGCCCCATCGTTACGGGAGGCTTCATGCCTCTATCAGACATTTGAAACTTACGGCCACCGCCCAGATCAAAGTACCCATCCCTAATGTGAACATCTGAGTGGCAAACTCCACAATACTTTACTTTGACAAGCACCTCTGTTCCATGCGGCGTTGGTGTTTCACGAACAGCTTGTTGAAGCGGTTTCCCCCATTCGACGACGTCTTGGCTGATCATGTTTATTTCCTTTGAATATTTTGTATTTCATAAAATTTGTGAACCAACTTGTCACACTGGCTACCCTTCTACCCGAGCGTGCAACGACCCTTAAACCCACTTTCATTAAGGCGTGACCGCAGCCTTGGGCAACCTACTGATCCCTAGTCCCTGACTCTTGCGCACTGTGTCGGTATCGATAGTAAGCGAGTAGTGGTTTTCTGTGTAGTCGCGCATCTTGGATTTAATCTTTCTGATGACTAGCCGATTTTTCTCTTCTAATTTGTCGAATGATGGCGGCATTGTCAAGTTCGCCATCGCCCTGCTCAATAGCGTTGCGCATTAACTGCGCATGCGCTTGTGAAAGTGGCAAATTTTGTGAGTGGCCCTGCGCGATGTCTAACATCAATTGCACATCTTTAAGGTGCTGGCGAATGCGTGACTGAGGCTCAAATTGCTCTTTCACCATCATGTCGCCTTTGACGACAGCGGCTTCGGATCGTGCAGGCGTGTTCAAAACCAAATGCAGAAATGCTGAGGGTTCAATACCCATGGCTTGTGCAAAGACGATGCCTTCGGCCAAAGAAGCTCTGTTTAAACCGAGCACCAAATTGGTTGCCAATTTGGCTTTGGCACCCATACCAGCGCTACCCACATGAATTTTGGAGGTGGCCAAGGCGTTCAACACACTGCCCATATTTTCAATTTGCTGAGCATCGCCACCCAGTAGCAAGGTAGCTTCACCATTTTCAATTTGGGCACTGGAACCAGACAAAGGCGCTTCAATCAATTGAATATTATTCAATGCCAATTGCTTTGCCAATTCAGCCAACTTAAGCGGATCGCCCGTAGAACAATCAATCAGAACAAGAGGTTGTGGAGACACCTGATTAGAATCAGATTGGTGTTGCACAATCTGGCTAACGACATCCAAAACACCCTTTGTATCGAACACTGCAAGCACCAAGGTGTTTGTTTTTTCAAGTAAGCTGGCGACTGAAGTAGCAACTTCAAACCCACTCGACTCAAACACCTTTGTTGCCTCTGGACGTATGTCAAAACCAATGCAGCCATAACCTGCCAAGCTCAAGCGCTTGGCTAAGGCTGTACCCACCAAACCCAAGCCAACAAGTCCAATGTGAGGGCTGGGCACAAAAACGGATGCTGTACTCATAGAAGATTTTCGAAGACGTATGAGGCTAGTTGCATTCGCGTTGTAAAGACGAACCACCACATATCGCAATGTCTTGTCCCGTAATCGCAGCGGCCTCTGTGCTGGTTAAGTAAGCAACCAATGCAGCCACTTCATCGGGGTTAATTAAACGACCGATCGGTGGCAAACGTGGAGTGGTTTTTGCACGAGCAGGATCTTTGAGCATGGGCGTATCGGTAGCTGCCGGCGAAACCACATTGACAGTCACCCCGTGTGAAATACATTCAGCGGCCCAGCTTCTTGAAAGAGACAAAAGTGCGGCTTTGGTGGCTGCATACTGGCTTCTTCCCGCAATGCCGGATGAAACTCGACTGCCCAACAATACCATCCGGCCTTGTCCTGCTTGCTGCATGACAGGTAGCACACGATTGGCAAGTTGAGTAGCGACATCAACATGCAATTGCCACATCAATTGACCTGCCTGCATGTCTAATGATCCCAAGCTTCCAATTCTCAAAACGCCCGCTGCATGCACCAATACTTGAGGCGATTGCTTAAATAGTATTTGGTCTAAGGTATTTGCAAGTTCATTGGTTTGCGTGAGATCAAGCTCCCATGAAGTGAACGAAGGGTTGGTGATTTTCGTTGGCGCAATGTCAAGTCCATGAACATGCCAGCCTTCATTCAATAACTTCAATGCAATTGCTTGGCCAATACCAGAACTGGTTCCAGTGACAATGGCACACGCAGAGGGAAGAACTGGCATCGGGGGTTTCACTCTAGTGCAATTTTCTTTTCAGCAATAATTTTGCCGGATGTGGCAATGTCGTCTGCTTGAAATTTTGCAAACTCTGCGGCACTTCCGCCTGCAGGCACAATACCGTCCGCAATCAAACGATCGCGCATTTCACCTGACAAGGCTTTGTTCACAGCAGAATTGAGTTTTTGAACCATGTCTGCAGGCAGTTTGGCTGGCCCCCATAAGCCATACCAACTTGAACACTGAAATTCTGGAATGGTTTCGGAAACTGTGGCGACATCTGGCAAATTGGGCAATCGCTTGGTCGAAGTGACTCCGACAACTTTAAGTTGACCGCTTCGATGGAATTGCACTGATCCCAATACAGGATCAATGAAACCTTCAATTTGACCGCCCACCAAATCTGTCATGGCAGGGCCTGTTCCTTTGTAAGGGACGATGGCAATTTGACTTCCTGTGGCTTGTTCGAGTTTGACCGTGCAAAGGTGCCCTGCCGAGCCAATTGAGCCCACTGCAAAATTCAATTTACCTGGATTGGCTTTGGCTGCAGCAGCAAGGCCTTTAATGTCGGACACGCCCAATTTGTTGCTAATCGCAATGGACAAGGGTGCCGAAGCGATCAAGCCAATAGGTGTGAAATCTGTTTGAACTTTGTAAGGCACTGACTTCATGGTCATAGGTGCTGTAACAAAGGTGCTGGCATTGAACAGCAATGTGTAACCATCGGGATTCGATTTGGCCACTACATCAGCACCAATGATGCCGTTTCCTCCTGGACGATTTTCAACCACAAAGTTTTGACCCAGTTGTTCGCCAATTTTGAGCGCTAACATGCGTCCAATTTTGTCCAAAGTTCCTCCAGGTGGAAATGGAATAATCACCTTGACAGGCTTGTCTGGATAATTGGCTGAGGTTTGAGCCCATACCCCTGTGGAACCTAAAGCCAAAATCAAACTGATTGAAATCTGTTTCAACGGACTAGAAAAATGGTTTTTCATGATGTCTCCTTTTAAGATCTAATTAATTGTTTCGGCTTATTCAAATCCGCTCGCACTCAGTATAGTTTTCATTTCGTGCAGGGGCAAATCTGGTTGCTCCAATAAATTGGCAGTATGACCCCTCCCCAATTCAGTAGACAAATATTTTTGTCAAAATCTAAATGGGAGAAATGTCAGTATCGATACTCAATCAACGCTCGGGTAAACCTGCACTTTTAACTTGCAACCAAATGGTTATGATGGTTTTCATCAGTCACTTCAAACTATGAAGTAGCCATGGCAGCCCACCCTTTCTTTCGACTCGAATGACAACCCCTATCTTGGAAACTGAAACATGAAATTTGGAGATTTCGTCAAGGTGAAGTCCTTGTCCAACGCACAGGGCTTCAAGGAAAACCTAGAACGACTGGGTTTGCCCATGCCTTGCGATGAGCAGTTGGAATCAGGTGACACCGCCGCTATGGCGCAGCCTCTGACAGTTTCGGGACTTAAAGTCGGCAACCGATACGCGATTCACCCCATGGAAGGCTGGGACGGTCTGGCCGATGGCAGTCCTTCTGACAACACCCGTCGTCGTTGGAGCCTATTTGGCCGATCCGGCGCCAAAATGATCTGGGGCGGCGAAGCAGTCGCGGTACGGCACGATGGTCGTGCCAACCCCAAGCAGTTGGTTATGAACGCACAAACGCAATCGGGCATTGCACAACTTCGCGAAGGCCTGGTGCAAGCGCACCGCGAAAGCATGGGCAACGACAATGACTTGGTCATTGGCTTGCAACTGACCCACTCGGGCCGTTTTTGCAAACCCAACCTTGAGACCCGCATGGAGCCCCGGGTGCTTTACCACCACCCGCTGTTAGACGGCCGCTTTGGCCCCAAAGAAAACATCGTCGTCATGTCTGATGGTGAGATTCGACAGCTAATCGATGACTTTGTGGTAGCCGCCAAGCGCGCATGGGACTGTGGCTTCCAATTCGTAGATCTCAAACACTGTCACGGTTATTTGGGGCACGAGTTTCTTTCGGCCAAAACGCGTGAAGGCGACTTTGGCGGCTCTCTTCACAACCGCACACGATTCATCCGCGAATTGGCTCAAGGCATTCGCGCTGAAGTGCCAGGCATGGCCTTGGGCGTGCGGCTTTCGGCGGTAGATTTTCTGCCCTACAAAGCCGACCCCAGCATGTCCGACGAAGAATCTCTTGGGCCTGGTATCCCGGTCGATTACGCCAACGCACTGCCCTACCGCTATGGCTTTGGTGTGAACGAATCCAACCCACTGCTGTACGCACTAGACGAGACAGCGCAGTTTCTCAAAGTGCTTGAGTCGCTGGACATTTCAATGGTCAATGTGACTGTGGGCAGTCCTTACTACACGCCCCACGTTACACGCCCAGCACTGTACCCGCCTTCTGACGGCTACCAGCCCCCGGAAGACCCGTTGGTTGGAGTGATGCGGCATTTGGAAATCGTTCGAGATCTAAAGAAAATGTTTCCTGCAATGGCTTTTGTCGGAAGCGGCTACACCTACCTGCAAGAGTTTCTGCCGTATGTGGCACAAGCTGCCGTCAAACAAGGCTGGACCGACTTTGTAGGACTGGGCCGCATGGTGTTGGCCTACCCCGAGCTACCAGCCGACGTGCTGGCAGGTCGAACCATGCAGCGCAAACGCCTGTGTCGCACCTTCAGCGACTGCACCACAGCACCACGCAATGGTTTGGTTTCGGGCTGCTACCCGCTAGATGTGCATTACAAAAAATCTCCGCAAATGGCCGTGCTCACCCAAATTAAAAAAGCTGCCAAGCTGTCCTGATTGCCTCTACCGCCATGCCCGCCCAACTTACCAAGACCATCACACGGAACCCCGAGGGAAACTGCCCCTTGAATTAAAATATCGACACTAGCAGAAGTCGAAACTAACCATCTGGAGACAACATGAAAATATCTCAAAAAACAGCGCTGATATCCTTGACCTTCCTTGCAGTGCTAGCCCCATGGAGCGCCACTGCACAGGGAACTTATCCCAACAAACCAATACGAGTGATCGTGCCATTTGCCGCTGGCAGCACGACCGACATCATTGCACGTGCTATTTCAGACAAGATGAGTCAGAGCATGGGACAAACACTGGTCATTGATAACCGTGGCGGCGCAAGCGGCACCATTGGTCAGCAAGCTGTTGCCACTTCAGCACCTGATGGTTACACCATCATGATTCACTCTTCATCGCACACCGTCAGTCCTTCAACCTTTGCAAAGTTGCCGTTTGACACTGTCAATGATTTCGCAGGTGTCACCCCGATTTCAAGCACACCCAATGTGCTGGTCATGTCGCCAACCAAAAACATCAAGACGCTGCAAGAACTGCTAACAGCTGCACGGGCCAAGCCTGGAGGAATGAATTTTGCGTCTGCTGGTCAGGGCAGTGCAACGCATTTGAACGCTGAAAAATTCAAATTGGCTGCCAAGATCGAGGCCACCAATATTCCGTTCAAGGGTTCTGGCGAAGCTGTGACCGAGGTTATTTCAGGCCGTGTCGATTACTATTTTTCACCCATTGCGCCCGTCATTGGTCAAATTCGAAGTGGTCAACTGGTTGCATTGGCGGTCGGTTCACCCAAACGTGCAAGTGCTTTGCCGCAAGTGCCAACAACTGCAGAAGCCGGTGTACCTGGGTCGGAATTCAATTTCTGGATTGGCATGATGGTCCCAGGAAAAACACCCAAAGACATTGTTAACCGATTGCATGATGAAGTTGTAAAGGCCTTGGCTACTGCCGAAGTCAAAGAGCGCTTTGTCACATTGGGCGCTGATGCCTGGACTATGCGGCCTGATCAATTTGACGCATACATACGCGATGAGATCAAAAGCAACGCGGGGCTGGTCAAAGCTGCAGGGCTCTCACCTGCCCCCTAACCTGAAGGCGAAACTGTGCCCTTAAGCTTGAATCTGCCGACGGCTTCGGGTCGCTTGGAAAACTACAAGCTACGCGGCAGCGTGCCTTTGAAGCCCAAGTCTCGAATGCCATTCAACCGCATTGCCTATTCGGCAGCACATGTGGTGTCCGATCCGCTGGCTGCGGTGGACCCTTGGCTTCAATGTGCTGTAGATTGGGATACCACCATCGACTACAGACGCCACTTGTGGTCGTTGGGGCTGGGTGTGGCCGAGGCCATGGACACTGCGCAGCGTGGCATGGGCCTAGACTGGCCAACTTCATTGGAACTGATTCGCCGCACATTGGATGCAGCGCAGGATGTGCCGGGCTCGCAGGTAGCCTCGGGCTGTGGCACAGATCAACTTGTGCTTGAAGATGTCACAACTGTGGATCAAGTCATTGCAGCATACGAAGAGCAGTTGGAGGCAATTGAAAAGCTAGGTGGCAAACTCATCATCATGGCCAGTCGAGCTTTGGCGCGTGTGGCCACCAGCCCCGCAGACTATGAGCGCGTTTACGACCGAATTTTGAGTCAGGTCAAACAACCCGTGGTACTTCACTGGCTGGGCGATATGTTTGATCCTGCATTGTTGGGGTACTGGGGCAGCGCTGATGTAGAGCAAGCCATGGGCACTGCATTAGGCATCATTCAGGCGCACTCTAAGAAAGTGGATGGCATCAAAATTTCATTGCTAGATAAAGACAAGGAAATCGCGATGCGTCGGCGCCTGCCGCCCGGCGTACGCATGTACACAGGTGACGACTTCAACTATGCCGAGCTAATTGCTGGCGATGGTTTTGGACATGACATCGTCAACGGGCAAAGCGATGCGCTGTTGGGCATATTCGACGCTATTGCACCAGCTGCCAGTGCGGCACTGACTGCTCTGGCTGAAGGCAAGCTAGATACTTTTCATGACATCCTAGGACCTACGGTACCACTGTCGCGACACATCTTCATGGCACCAACACGCTACTACAAAACGGGAGTGGTCTTCATGGCTTGGCTTAACGGTCACCAAAGCCATTTCAGCATGATTGGCGGTCAGCAAAGCACGCGGTCAGCTCAACATCTAGCAGAGTTATTCCGATTGGCCGATGAGGCTAACCTTCTCGAACATCCTGAATTGGCTGTTCATAGAATGAAAATTCTGATGGCCACTCATGGTGTGGCATAAATCAATGTCGCCACCTTGCTTGTAAAAGGCTCAAGCCTTGCGAGTTTCCGGCAGGAAGCGAACACCTTTGCGAGCCAACCCACCACCTATACCGATAGGCGTTCCGTCTGCCCGCCAACAGGCGGCGCCTTCGAGAGATCTATCGTCATGGAATTCAATCGCATTCATGCCGCCGCCCACATTGGGCACGTGCACAACGGAGTGACCGCGGGCGTGCAGTGCGGTGTGCAGTGTCGAGGAAAAGGCGGGCTCTAGCTCCAGCTCGAACCCTTGCGTCCAGATGCGGGGTGCCTCGACCGCCTCTTGCAAGCTCATGCCATGATCGATCAGGTTGATCACAGCTTGAAGCGCAGAAGTAAAGATCCGTAAGCCGCCAGGCAAACCGAGCGCGTAGCGGGGCTTACCGTCCTTGATCACCATTAAAGGGGCCATGGACGAAGTCACTCGTTTTCCCGGGGCCATCGAGTTGGCGCGGTTAGGCCTCGGATCAAGGACATACAGGTAATTGTTGGGAATCATGCCAGTGCCCGGCACCATGTAGCGCGCACCAAACACCGAATTGATGGTCTGCGTGGCACTGACGATGCACCCTTCACTGTCAGCCACGGTGATGTGGGTTGTGTTGGCGCTTTCAGCAGGCGCCAGGCCCGGGGACCATGTTTGTGCTTGATGCAGGTTTATTTGCTTTCGGCGCTCGGCGGCGTATTCGGCAGACAATAGTTTTTGGACAGGGACATTGACAAAGTCTGGATCTGCCGTGACTGCAGAGCGATCTGCAAAAGCCATTTTCATAACCTCCGCGAGCAAGTGGACGCTTTGTTCGGTTCCGAAGCCGATGGCTTTTAGATCAAAACCCTCGAGCACATTCAGCATTTGTCCGATGTGCAAAGGTCCTGCGCACGGTGGTGGTGGGCCGATGATTTCAAAACCGCGGTAATAGCTACGCAATGCGGCGGGATCACGGGTGTTGTAGCGGCGTAAATCTTCGAGGCTTAAAAAGCCCTGGTGACTGGCAATGTCGGCGCACAAGGCGCGGCCGAGTGCCCCGCTGTACAAAGCGCCGGCACCTTCTTGGGCAACCAGTTTCAGGGTGTCAGCATAGGCGCCTTGCACCAGCAAATCTCCTTTTTGAAGCGCTTGACCTTGGGGCAAGAAAAATCGGGAAATTTCAGGGTCCAGCGACAGATCAGCCGCGTTTTCAAAGATGCAGTCACTCAAATATTGAGTAGCCCTGAATCCACTAGATGCGTGTTTTATGGCCGGCGCAATCACCTCCGCCAAAGACATGGAACCATGGCGAGAAAGCATTTGGCACCAGGCCATTAGGTTGCCGGGTGTGGCCACCGCCCCTCTGCCCAGGCTGTGCTTGCGACCTACGCTTTCAAGCGACCCGGCAGGGGCCAACGCGTCATGTGTGAAGGTGTGTGGGCCAACCGCTTGCGGACACGTGCCTTGGCCTTCCAAGATGGTGTGCGTTCCATCGGGATGACGCAGGTGTGCAAATCCCCCGCCGAGCAGGCCCACCATCATGGGTTCGACCACACTCAAAGTGAACAACGCGGCCACAGCTGCGTCTACTGCGTTGCCACCGGCGCACAGCATTTCTGAGCCGGCAGCAGAGGCCAAAGGGTGGTTGGTGACCACCATGCCACGCGATGCGCGAGCCGGTTGTTTTTCGGTCATAAAAGAGGTCCCGCAGTGATCTGTCCAATGGTGCATACAAATGATGATGAGGTGGGGTTATGGAAGCTAGAGATACACCTTAGTCTGGAAATGCGTTTAAAACAAGGGTGCAATCCACTTTGAATTTGAGAGACGTCCACTTCCACTCGACGCGCCCTCTGTTGTGCATTTTTCAATAATCTGTCTATAAGTACTTACCTTGTGAAGTATTGCCCTCAATAGTGCTGACATAAATAACAAACATGATCATGATTGATGATTGCTACAGTCAAATCAATCGGCAGGAGTCAAGACATGAGCAGCAGAAGAGAATGGATTCGATGGGCTGGCCTTGGTGCCGCTAGCTTGGGTGTCATAGGCCGCGCTTGGGCCGCACCATTTCCTGAAAAACCGATCAAATTGATCGTGCCCTACCCTGCAGGCGGAGGTGCTGATCAATGGGCCAGAATTGTAGGCGGTAAGGCTGAGAAATTATTGGGACAACCCATCGTGTTTGATTACAAGCCAGGTGCCAGTACAACAATTGGCGCTGATGCTGCAGCAAAAGCCCCAGCAGATGGTTACACCATCCATCTGATTGACAGCACCGCTTTTGCCTATGTGCCCAACATGCGCAAAGTGTCTTACGACCCCCTCAAATCCTTCACGCCCTTGGTTCATTTGGGCGAATTACCGTTTGTGCTGGTGGCACATCCTTCTGTCCCTGTTCGAAATTTGCAAGAGCTGATTGCATATGCAAAAGCCAACCCCAACAAACTCAATTGCGCCAGCGCAGGTGTCGGTTCACCCCATCATTTAATTGCTGAAATTTTCAAGCAGCGTGCAGGCATTGCCATGAACCATGTGCCATACAAAGGGGCTGCACAGTACATGGCCGATTTGGTAGGGGGGCAGGTTGATCTGGCCGTTTCAACCCTTGGGCCCGCCATGCCGCATGTACAAACTGGTCGCATACGCGCTCTGGCCGTCTCCTCTGCCAAACGCTCAGGAACCCTACCCGATGTTCCCACCATTGCCGAACAAGGCTTTGAAGGTTTTGATGAAAAACCCTGGAACTGTTTTGTGACCAATGCCGGTGTGCCTGCCGAAGCTCTTGACAAATTGCGCTCGGTTTTTCGCGCAACCATGGATGACCCAGAGGTTGTTCAAGCTTTGCGCAAGACAGGTGTTGAAGAAATCGGCCGCATGCCCCTGGCCCAGATCAGCGAGCAAATGCGACTTGACAACTTGAAATGGGGCGAAGTGATTCGCCGCGCCAAAATAACCGTGGACAGTTGAACACCAGAGCTGTTTGTTGAAGCTTCGAGTAAGCCTTCACGCAGCGGGGCGTAACTTGTCGCGGTATTGGTCAAACACGGTGCCATTCGCAAACAAGGTGTCCATTTCTTCTTCCGAATAGCCCAGTTCGCCAAGCACGGACTTAGAGTGCTGACCGAGCCACGGGGCCGGCATCCGAATGCTTGCCAAAGTACCACTCGATTTGATAGGTAAGCCCAAGGTCTTCATGGGGCCAATGATGGGATGATCGATGTCGTGCACCATTTGTCGGGCCAAAACATGCGGATCTTTCAGGGCTTGCTCATAACCAAAAACCGGACCAGCAGGTATGCCCACAGCATCCAACAGTTTCACCCAGTGGGTGGTCGTTTGTTGCGTCATGACCGCTTCAATGTCTACTTCAAGCGCATCTACATTTTTAACCCTCAAGGCCTGTGTCAGGTAGTCTGGGCGCTGAAGCCATTCGGGTCGTGCAATCACTTTTTCACAAAAAATCACCCACATTTTTTGCGATCCTGCACCCACCGTGACATAACCGTCCAAGGTTCGATAGGCTTGATAAGGTGCTGCGCGTCGATGTCGCGTGCCGGTGGCAACGGGGATTTCGCCAGACCCAAAATATGCTCCGAATTCCCAGGGCGTCCAGGCTAGGCCCGCTTCTAGCAGCGAAGTTTCGAGGTACTGCCCTTCGCCAAAACGCAGTTTGCCAATCAATGCTCCCAAAATGCCAGATAGCGCGGTTACACCGCTTGCAATGTCGTTCATGGCGATGCCAACTTTGGCAGGCCGACCACCAGGATGGCCGGTCATCATCATGATGCCCGACATGCCTTGGGCAATGATGTCAAATCCGCCTTTTTGGCCATAAGGTCCAGTTTGGCCAAAGCCCGACATCGATGCGTAGATGACGCCGGGGTTGTTTGTGCGGACGCTGTCGTAGTCTATCCCCATGCGCTTCACCACACCCGGTCGAAAGTTTTCCATCACGATGTCTGCTTTAGCAGCCAATTGGTGGGCGATCTTTAAACCGGCCGGGTCTTTCAGGTTCAAGGCAATGCTTTGTTTGTTTCTGTTGAGCACTGCAAAGCAATAGGACTCACCGTTGACTTGCGGCTCAAATTGGCGAGATGAGTCGCCTTTGTCGGCGTTTTCGAGTTTGATGACATCGGCCCCCATGTCTGCCAAGACCATGCCGCAATACGGGCCGGCCAAGACATTCGTCAGGTCTAGAACGCGCAGGCCAGAAAGAGGAAGTTTCATGGTGTGTCTTTCGCGGTTGAGCGCAGAAAATTCAGCGGCCCATGAACACTGGCTTGCGTTTTTCCATGAAGGCGGTGCGCCCTTCAGTAAAGTCTGCGCTGTTGAAACACGCCGCCACCAATTGGTCACAATGGGCTACGTCACGCACAGACTCGTCTTTGACGATTTCGCCCACAATGGTTTTGATGGAGGCTACAGTCATTGGCGCGTTGGCTGCAATGGTCTCGGCATACTGCTGCACATAAGCCAACAAATCTTCCTTGGGCACCATTCGGTTGATCAAGCCCATGGCGAGAGCCTCGGTTGCACTAAATTGCCGTGCAGTAAAAAATATTTCTTTTGCAAAAGAAGGTCCCACTACATCCACCAATTTGCGAACGCCATCATATTCATAGCCTAGGCCCAGTTTGGCGGCAGGTACAGCAAAGCGTGAATGGTCCGCCGCAATTCGCATGTCGCAGTTCAGGGCTATGGCTACGCCGCCACCAATGCAGTAACCATCAATCATGGCCAGAGTGGGCTTGTTGAGATTTTTCAGGGCCTGCGTGCCTTCTTGGGCCACTGCATCGTACTTTTCGGTGGCTTGCGCAGAGTTGCGCTGCTCGGCAAATTCTGAAATATCAGCGCCCGACACAAAGGCCTTGCCCCCTGCCCCATTCACCACCACCACGCGAATTTCATCGTCGTTTGCAAAGTCGTTCGCAATGTCCGCCAGACCTTGCCACATTTCTAATGACACAGCGTTGTGACGGGCTGGGTTGTTAAAAGTAATCCAGCCGACATGCTTGTCTTTGCGCGCAAGCATCTTGTCTGTTTTCAAATGGACCATTTTTTGACTCCGAGGGTGTTGTAAACGATTATGTTTGGTGGTTGAGTGCTAAGCGGTTGCCTATGCGACAAGCTTGATGGTTTGTACCAATTAACTATATTAACGGTTATGTGATGATTGTGGTTAACAGTCCAATCCTGTGCAATAGCTTCATATTTTGGAAAGCATGATGGCATCTCCGTTTGAAATAATGGTCACCGCTATTGGCGGCCCCGAAGTGCTGAAAAGTCGTTCAATCGACATGCCATTGCCAGCGCCCAATGAAGTTGTTTTGGCACACACGGCCATTGGTGTCAACTTTGTCGACATTTACTTGCGCGCTGGGCAGGCCCATTCACATAACCCGCAGCCGCCTTTCGTACCTGGTATCAATGCAGTGGGCAACATCATGGCTCTGGGCTCGCAAATCCAAGATTTGCAAATTGGACAGAAGGTCACCTACACCAATGCGGGTGTGGGCAGCTATAGCACCCATGTAGCGGTATCAGCAGAACGGCTTATACCTGTGCCGCCAGATGTGGACGATGTCAGGGTCGCTGCCGGTTTGGTGCGAGCCCTGACATGCCAATACTTGCTCAAACAAATGCGCCAACTCAACCCGGGCACCCGCGTGCTGGTCCATGCTGCTGCAGGTGGTGTGGGGCAAATTTTGGTTCAATGGGCCAAGCGTCTTGGGCTGGTTGTTTTGGCCACAGCAGGTAGCGACATCAAGGTTCAAACAGCATTGGCATTGGGGGCTGACTTTGCCATCAATTACCGCACTCAGGATTTTGTGTCTGAGGTCAATCAAATCACTCAAGGCCAAGGCGTCAGCGTTGTGTTTGACTCTGTCGGCAAAGACACTTTTGAGGGCTCCCTCAAGTGCTTGGAGCCCAAGGGTTTGGTGGTTAACTTTGGCACCGCCTCAGGACAAGTCGAGGGGTTCGCATTGCAGGAACTGCATAGCAAATCACTGTGGGTTTGTCGCCCCACCTTGCGCACCTACATCGCCAACCGCCATGACATGCTTTCTATGAGCGCAGAGGCCTTCGAAATTTTGTGCGATCCCACAATTCGCTTAGACATAGACACCTTGCTGCCCCTGAGTCAGGCCAGGGAGGCACACCGATTGCTAGAAAGCCGAACAACGCAAGGGGCGATTGTTCTCATTCCCGACTCGCTCATTAATCCACAGGAGTAAAAATGCACATGTTCAAAACCCTTTTGACCACCGCCTTCTGCCTCACAGCACTGGTCTCGCCAGTCAGTGCAGAGTACCCAGACAAACCAATTCGCATGGTAGTGGGTTACGCGCCAGGCGGCGCAGCTGACAAGTTGGTGCGCCCCATCACCGATCGGCTGGCTCGAGTTTTGAAACAACCATTTGTGATTGATTACAAGCCTGGTGCGGGTGCAGCGCTTGCGGCTGAATTGACAGCCAAGGCGCCTGCCGATGGCTATACCTTGCACATCACAGATTCTGGTCCCATGACGATCTTGCCGCACATGCGCAAACTTGGTTACGACCCCTTAAGCAGTTTTACACCCATATCGATGGTGGGTGGCGGCGGAGTTATTGTGGTGGTGTTGCCCTCGTCAAAAGCAACTGATATGAAGTCTTTAATAGAGTTGGCCAAAAAAGATCCCAAAAACTGGAGTTATGGCACCTCGGGTGTTGGTGGCGTGGGTCATTTGGCTGGCGAGCAATTCAAGGCTGCCGCGAAAATTAACATTGATCACATTCCTTATAAAGGCGGCAGCCCCGCCATCACCGAACTGCTAGGTGGGCATGTACCCCTTCTTTTTTCTTCGTTGGGCGCTGCAGCCTCACACATACAAGCGGGTAGATTGAGGGCTTTGGCCGATTCATCTGGTAAACGCAGCTCTATGTTTCCAGATGTACCCACGATGGCAGAGGCCGGGTTTCCAGGCTTCGATGCCAGTATTTGGTTTAGCATCGTAGGGCCAGCGGGCCTGCCGAAAGAGGTCATGGACAAATTGGTCCCAGCCTTGACAAGCGTGATGAAAGATCCGGAAGTCATCTTAGCCATCAAACGCGAGGGCTACGACCCAATGCCCATGACACCTCAGCAAACTGCAGAGAGAATCAAATCCGATTTTGAGTTATGGGGAAAAACTGTAAAAAGTGCGAACATCACGGCCGACTGAATACTTCAACTCGACTAGGCCTAAGCTTAATCACTCAATTTTTTCGATTGCCATTGAGTTTTGCTTCCGCCCTTCCTTCGTGCCGAAGAATGCTCGGGCTTGAAAGATTCAGTAGCAGCTTTTGCTCTTAAATGTAGAGCGCTCATTAATTTGGCTAATTCATCACGCTGCTCATCACTCAGATCTTGAAGAATTTCATTGTGAAGCTGCAAAACCTTTGGGAAAAACTTTTCATAAAGCGCAGCACCTTCAAGCGTAAGTCTAACGATGGCCCGTCTTCCATCGCCTTTGACTTTGTGGCGATCCACCAAGCCCTTGGTCATCAATGTTCTAAGAGTTTTGGAAGCCTGGGAACGGTCAACTGTGGTTCTACTTGCCAAGTCGGATGGCGACATTTCTCCCAATTTGGCGAGCATGGCTACAAATTGCCATTCTTCACGAGTGATACCAATGTCACCTTCACAGATACGAGTTACAACTGAACCGCTTAGGCTCAAGAATTCAAACACCACAAAATTGAAGAGATCAAAGATCGATTGAGGATCTTTGAAATTCGGATG
>ENA-UOYL01000192-UOYL01000192.1-marine-metagenome-genome-assembly--contig:-NODE-192-length-22809-cov-3.703590_pt1 | contig 22809 bp, 20 predicted proteins | sample MGYA00238173_ERZ767189 | MGnify/ENA primary metagenome ERZ767189 (study PRJEB28943, sample SAMN06267163) | marine metagenome | isolation source: Columbia River Estuary | place: USA:Columbia River Estuary... | reverse complement strand
TTTTTGATTTTACTTTTCTTAAAATTTCCTAAAATGAAAACATATCTTTCTTTTCTAATTATTTTTATTTCTTTTTCTCATTTTTTTGCCCAAAATGAGGTAGAAAACAATGAGGCCATTACCAAAAAACTTCCGAGCGTAAAATTAAAAGATTACAAAGGGAAAGTTGTAAATACAGCTGAATTAGGTCTAAAAGGCCCTATTGTTTTTAGTTTTTGGGCGACTTGGTGCGCTCCTTGCAAAAAAGAATTAAATGCGATTAATGATCTTTACAGTGATTGGCAAGCAGAAACTGGCGTTACTTTAGTGGCGGTATCAATTGATGATGAAAAAACCAAAAGTCAAGTGGCTATTTATGTCGATGGAAAAGCATGGGAGTACATTGTTTTACTTGATCCAAATGGAGATTTTAAAAGAGCAATGGGCGTTAACAATGTCCCTCATACTTTTTTAGTTGATAAAGATGGAACGATTGTTTATTCACATAACAATTATGCTCCTGGAGATGAAGAAAAATTATATGAAGAAATAAAGAAACTTAACTTGAAATAAAGTTTATCAATGAAATATTTTTTCTTCGCCATATTCTTATCCCCGTTTTTATTATTTAGTCAAGCAAATATCAGTGGAAATATTGAAAGCACTTTTCAATATTTAAATAATGATAGCTTAATAGGCGCTACTCAGCCAGATCAAAAAGGACTTATTAATTCATACATGAATGTTTTTTACACGCAGGGAAAGTTCAAAGCAGGTCTGCGTGTAGAATCTTACTTACCTCGAATTCAAGGATATCCGAATCGCTTCGATGGCACCGGAATTGGTATGCGTTATGTTGGATATGCAAATGATTTAGTGGATGTAACCCTTGGAACTTTTTACGAGCAATTTGGAAGCGGATTGGCGTTAAGAGCTTATGAAGATCGCGCTTTGGGGTATGATAATTTATTAGATGGAATGAGGCTTATTGTACGACCAAAAAGCGGAGTTGTTTTAAAAGGGGTATATGGTTACCAACGCTTATCTTTTCAACAAGGAAAATTAATGTATGGAGATGGGATTGTGCGGGGTCTTGATGGAGAAATTAACTTAAACGAGGCTGTAAAAAAATTAGAGAATTTTCCATTGACAATGGTTCTTGGAACTTCTTTCGTAAGTAAATTCCAGGTTGACGATGATCCATCGCTTATCTTACCAAAAAATGTAGGAGCTTATGGAGCAAGAGCTAAATTTCGTTATAAAAACGTAACCTTAGATGGGGAATACATCATTAAGGAACAAGACCCATCGAATGATAATTCTAAAATTTACAATTACGGTCATGCTTCAGTTATTAACCTTAGTTATACAAAAAAAGGTCTTGGAATATTGTTATCTGGTAAATCCGTTGATAATATGAGTTACCGGTCAGACCGAACGAAAGACTTACAAGATGTTCTGATTAATTATTTACCCTCCTTAAACAAAACACATACCTATAATCTTGTTTCAACCTTGTATCCATACGCAACACAGTTATTAGGAGAAGTAGCTTTTCAAGGAGATGTTCTTTATACCTTTAAAAAAGGAACGAAAATTGGCGGAAAATACGGAACTTCTGTGAATTTTAATGTTTCTACGACATATCAACCAATAAAACACACCTCAACCATTAATTCACTGGATTCGACAGGTGTTGCCTACATAACGAGACCCTTTGATAAAAGTGATAGTTTGTATTGGAGAGATATAAATGTTAATGTGACAAAAAAAATCAATAAAAATCTGAGTTTCATTTTTTCATACTTTAACATTACAATCAATAATGACGTAGCAAAAATATCAAATGATGCAGCAGGGATTATTTCATCTCATATAGGCGTTATTGAAGCTGCATATAAAATTAATAAGACACATTCTATTCGCACCGAGCTTCAAGGAATGTTTATTGAAAAAGAAAAGGGATTTATAAACGACAAAGGAAATTGGGCTACAATATTGGTCGAATACAGTATTTCGCCGAGTTATTTTTTCAGTTTTATGGATCAATACAATTATGGAAATCCCATAGAATCAAAACGCATACATTATCCAATAATAACTTGCGGATATATTAAAGATGCAACACGATTTACAGTTTCTTATGGTAGACAAAGGGCAGGTTTATTTTGTGTTGGTGGAGTCTGCCGATTTGTTCCCGCTAATAATGGTTTAACCTTCAGTTTCACGCAAAGTTTTTAATTATGAAAAGTCTATTTTTTAGTTGTTTAATTCTTTCTACACTTATTTTTTGTGCTTGCGACAGAGTTTCAAATCCGTATCCTGAAGTTGAAGTTTTAGATTTAGATACGACACTTTATCCCGGAAACTGGAGTGACTATCTTGCAAATGAGTGGCCAGAATTTATTCCCAACACAAATAATAATCGCGCTATTTTAATTGAAGATTTTACAGGACATAAATGTGTTTTTTGTCCTGCAGCTGCAGATCTTGCTCATTCTTTACATTTAGCAAATCCTACCCGTGTTTTTACAACTTCTATTCATGCAGGACCAACAGGTCTTGGAGATTTTCAGCAAATAGATCCACCAAATTACCCATTAGATTTCACAAATCCTGAAGGCTTGGAAATTGGCACTTATTTCGGAACAAATGATGTTGGATTTCCAGGAAATCCAAGAGGAACTATAAATCGTGTAACAAATGGAGCTATTTTTCAAGGTCCTAATTCTTGGTCTTCAATGGTTAGCACCCAGCTTACAGAAAATGTTTTAAATGTAAATATCCAATCAAAATTGAATTATTATGCGGAAACAAAAGGTGCTTTCTTGCATGTTGAGGTAGAAAAATTAAATCAATCATTGTCAAATGAATTGGGGATAGTTGCCTACATAATTGAAGATTCATTGGTGGCAGATCAAAAAATGAGTGATAATTCACACAATGAAAATTATATACACCGCGACATTCATAGGGGAAACCTTAACAATCAAGCTTTTGGAAGAATTCTTGAAAATTCCGATTTAATAGATGGTAAATACTATGTGAATTATAGTTTTGTCGTTCCAAATCAATTAGATGGAAATTATAATGCTTCAAATATGCATATTTTGGTTTATGTATATGATCGCTCAACTTGGGAAATATATCAGGTAATCAAGCAAAAGATTGTAAATTAATCCCACAGTCAATGGGAAAATGCACAAAATAACTTATCTTTGAGTGTATTGAGCAAACACAATGGCATTAAAACAATTTCTCTCACAAAAACTCGAACAACGCCTTTCGCCGCAGCAAATTCAATTAATGAAATTGTTGCAAGTTCCAACAATGGAATTAGACCAGCGAATTAAACAAGAGATTGAGGAAAATCCAGCATTAGAGGAGGGATCAGATGAACTTGAAGATGAGTTTGACAATCAAGATGATACAGAAGAAAATGATACAGACGATGAATTCGATCTTTCGGACTACATAGACGATGATATTGCTGACTATAAAACACATGCAAACAATCAATCTAAGGATGATGAAGAACGAGTTATCCCTCTTTCTGGGGAACAAAGTTTTCAAGAAAAGCTAAGCGAGCAATTACATTTATTAGATTTAAACGAAACTGAATTTATAATTGCAGATATTTTAATCGGTAATTTGGACGAATCTGGCTATTTAAATCGTGACTTAGAAGCTCTTGTTGATGACCTCGCATTTTCCATGAATGTAATTACCTCAGAACAAGAAGTGAAAAGTATTTTGGGGCTTATTCAAACTTTTGATCCGGCAGGAGTTGGCGCCCGAAGTTTACAAGAGTGCTTATTATTACAAATAAATCGTAAGCAAGACGGGGACATTTCACGTTTTACAGCAAAAAAAATATTAGAAGATTTCTTCGAAGAATTCACAAAAAAACATTACGATAAAATAGCCCTTAAACTTGAAATTGAAGACAAGGATTTAAAAGATGCTATTGATGAAATTTTAAGATTAAATCCCAAGCCAGGAGGTTCTTTACGTGAATCCGCAAAAAATCAATTGCAAATCACACCCGATTTTGTAATTAATGAAACTGAAGGCAGGTTAGAATTATCATTGAATAGTCGAAATGCACCATCCTTGAAAGTTAGTCGGGAATATGAATCCATGCTTCGTTCTTATTCTGAGGGAGCAAAGACGACAAAATCTGATAAAGAAGCTGTTTCTTTTGTTCGCCAAAAATTAGATGGGGCAAAATGGTTTATTGATGCAATTAAACAAAGACAGCAAACATTATTATTAACGATGAATGCAATTATGAATTATCAATTTGCTTATTTTTTATCTGGAGATGAAGCTAAATTACGACCGATGATTTTAAAGGACATTGCAGATATTGTAAACTTAGATATTTCTACAATTTCTCGCGTATCAAATAGTAAGTATGTACAGACAAATTTCGGGATTTATCCATTAAAATATTTTTTCTCAGAATCGCTCTCTACCGATAGCGGGGAAGAAGTATCTACAAGAGAAGTAAAAAAGATTTTATCAGAAGCAATTAATTCTGAAAGCAAAAAAATACCATTGACAGATGAAAAATTAATGGACTTATTAAATGAAAAAGGCTACAATATTGCCCGGCGAACAGTTGCAAAATACCGCGAACAATTAAATTTTCCTGTTGCACGTATGAGAAAAGAAATGTAATGAAAAAAACACTAGCTCATATCTTTTCATGGCTTTTTTTGCCTTTACTAATGCCTTTTTACGGTTTGTATCTTAGTTTATATATTCCTAGCGAAGAATTATCACTTTCAGGTAAAGGAATGTATCAAATACCATTAGACCTAAAAGGTCAACTATTAATAATTTTTTTTCTTTTTAGTGCACTTGCACCAGGAATATCATTCTATCTGTTACACAAACGAAAAATAATATCTACAATAGACATTGAAGATTCTAAAGAACGCAATTTTCCCCTCTTAATTATGTTTGCTTATTGCATGGTTCTTTTCACCTTATTTATTTTTAAGGCACCAAATAATATTCTCCCAAAATATTTTTATGCTCTTCCTTTGTCGGGCGCAATTGTAACTTTACTTTTTATGTTAATTAATCGTTGGATAAAAATATCGTTGCATGGAGGAGGAGCAGGAATTTTAGTTGGGTATCTTTCAGTTTTTATGCTTGAAAATAATGGATTTCCTATCTTATTTTTTGCTATTGCAATTATTGCATCAGGCCTTTGTCTTTCTTCTCGTCTTTTTCTACAGAGACACACTCCTTTAGAAGTTTACAGCGGTTGCTTGCTTGCTTTAATTATTACTTTTATATGTTGCAGTTATTATCCGATTAATTAGCATTAACATCCTATTTTTTAGTTAAAACAAATGTGGCTTTTTTTCGTTTTTTACTTTATAAGTCTTTAGCTATGCGTTTTGGTATTTTTTTAGTCGTTTTTAGTTGTTTATTTTCCTGCTCTGATATTGAAAAAGACAGACAGGTAAAAAAAATAAATGTATTAACTAATTCAGTTGATAAACTGAACATAGCTCTCACTCAAAACAAAATTAGTAATGTCCCCGAAAAAAAATTAGCAGTTTATACTGTGATAAAAAGAATAAAGTCATATTATTTTACAGATACCATAGATTATCAATTTGCAAAAAAAATGAATTCTTACAAAGTAGTAAAAAAGTCATTAAAGAATTTAGATGGCGATTACGAAAAAATAAGAATAGCATTACGGGAAGAAAAAATAGCATTAAGAAAACTTAAATCCGATATAATAAATGGCTTTGGGAAACGTGAAAAGTATGATGAGTATATTTCTTTTGAGAAGAATAAAACAAAAAAAATTAAAAGTCTATTAGATGAGTATATTTATAAAAAGAAAGAATTTACAATTGCTTTTGATAGTTTACATCCTGTATTAAATGACTATTCAATTCGTTTAGAAGAAAAATTTAAGGCTAAATATCCATGAAAAATCTTATAATTTTTACTTTTTTACTTCGTTCATTTTTTCTGTCAGCTCAATCAGAAACAGACATTCAATTGGCTCAGCACTATTTTATAAATGGCGAATTTGAGAAAGCAACTTCATATTATGAAAAACTTTATAGTTCACAAAGCACAAAAACTTATTTTACACGGTATTTGGAGTGCTTGATACAAACAAAAGATTTCAAAACTGCTGAAAAGACCATTAAAAAGTACATCTCTCAGAATAAGAATGACATGGAAATTCAAGTGGTGTTAGGTCAATTTTATGAAGATATCGATGAGCCCCAAAAATCTGCTAAAGTCTATGAAGAATTACTTTCAGTTGTTTCAGCAGATCCCGGAGAAATAATTAATCTATTCCAATTATTTGTAGGCAAAAGAAAATTTGACCTTGCAAAAAAAGTCTTGGATAAAGGCAAAAAAATTGCTGCTTATTACCCTTTCAATTTTCAATATGCAGATTTATATTCTCTAACAGGAAATAACCGTTTAATGATAGAAGAGTATATTAATTACTTGATTTTGCAGCCATCTATGTTTGAATCCATTCAAAATGCTATTTCCTCCCGAATTGATTTAAGTAAAAGTGATGGGAAAGACTATTTAATTTTAAAAGAAATTTTACTTCAAAAAATACAAGCGGATAATTCAAATTTTATTTATTCTGAAATGCTTATTTGGTTATTCGTTCAAAATAAAAATTTTAGTTCTGCATTTACGCAAGTGCTTGCCTTAGACAAAAGAATCAAGGGAGATGGTTATAGAGTTTTAGACTTAGGGAATATTTGTTTGGAGAATAAATCATATGATATAGCAAGAAATTGTTTTAATTATATAATATCCTTAGGTTCAGATAATCAATATTTTATTGAAGGGCAAAAGCTGTTGCTTAATTCAAGATTTACAGAGCTCACAACAAATAGAGCTTACAATCAAAATGAAATTGATGCTACTTTAGCAGATTATAGTTCTGTCATAGCTCGACTTGGAAAGACAAAATTTACAATAGGTATTTTAAATGAGCAGGCTCATATTTTAGCATTTTATGCAGATCGCGCAGCTGAGGCAATAGTAATTTTGCAAGATGCAATCTTAGTACAAAGCTTAACAGATATTCAAAGAGCACAAGTAAAAATGCAGTTAGCAGACATTGAAGTACTGAAAGGTGATATCTGGGAAGCCTCACTTTTGTACATGCAAATTGATAAAGATTTTAAGTTTGAAGCGATAGGTGATGAGGCAAAGTATAAAAACGCTCGTATATTTTATTTTGATGGGGAATTTGATTTTGCGCAGAGTCAATTGAATATTCTGAAAGAATCAACCTCAAAAATCATTGCAAATGACGCCATGCATTTATCAGTTTCAATTACAGAAAATTTCGGGTTAGATAGTAATTATACAGCGATGACTTGGTTCTCTTCAGCAGAATTACTTATAGAACAACACAAATATTTGGAGGCGTTCACACTTTTTGACAGTATCCAATTGAATTATCCTCTTCATTCATTGGCAGATGACATTCTATATCGTAAAGCTAAAGCTATGGAAATGCAAGGAAAGTGGGCTGAATCTTGCATGCTTTACGAAGATATTATTAAATTTTATTCCAAGGATATTTTTGCAGATGATGCCCTTTTCAGATTAGGAGACATCTACGAGCAAATACTATTAGATAAAGATAAAGCTTTGGAGTACTATAAAAAACTAGCTATTGATTACAAAGGAAGTTTTTACGGTGCTGAAACTATAAAGCGGATTAGAATATTAAGAGGTGATAAAAATGTCGAAGAAGATGTCTACTAGGGCATTTCTCTTGTGAATGCAGAAATCCCGGTCACTTCCATCCCTGTAATTAATAAATGAATATCGTGTGTTCCTTCATACGTAACTACAGACTCTAAATTTGCCATGTGACGCATCATTGAATATTCGCTAGTAATTCCCATTCCGCCATGTATTTGGCGTGCTTCACGCGCAATATTTAAAGCGATTTCAACATTATTTCTTTTCGCCATTGAAATTTGAGCTGTTGTTGCTTTTCCTTCATTGCGCAATTGTCCTAAACGAAGTGTTAAAAGCTGTGCTTTTGTAATTTCTGTAATCATTTCGGCTAATTTTTTTTGAATTAACTGAAAAGCTCCAATTGGAACATTAAATTGTATTCTTTCTTTTGAATAGCGTAGGGCTTGATCGTAGCAATCCATTGCAGCACCGAGTGCGCCCCAAGCAATTCCAAAACGAGCAGAATCCAAACAGCTTAGAGGTGCACCTAAGCCAGATCTACCAGGCAATATATTTGTTTTTGGCACTTTAACATTATCAAAAATCAATTCTCCTGTAGCAGAAGCCCTCAACGATAATTTTCCATGCATTTCTGGCGTTGAAAATCCTTCCATCCCACGTTCAACTATTAATCCATAAATTCTCCCTGTTTCATCTTTTGCCCAAACAACAGCAATATCAGCAAATGGAGAATTAGAAATCCACATTTTAGCACCATTTAAAATTACATGGTCTCCCGCATCTTTAAAATTACTAATCATTCCTCCTGGATTAGAACCATAATCTGGTTCTGTTAGCCCAAAACACCCCATCATTTCTCCGCTTGCTAACTTTCTTAAATATTTTTGTTTTTGTTCTTCCGAACCATATTTCCAAATTGGGTACATTACCAAAGAAGATTGAACAGAAGCAGTAGAACGTAAGCCAGAGTCGCATCTCTCCAATTCTTGCATTATTAAGCCATATGAAATCTGATCTAATCCTGGACCACCGTATTCTTCCGGAATATAAGGACCAAAAGCACCGATTTCGCCAAGACCTTTTAATAAGTGCATTGGAAAAGTTGCTTTTTCATAGTGCTCATCAATTATTGGTGAAACCTCTTTCTTCACCCATGCTCTTGCAGCATCACGCACTAATTTGTGTTCTTCGGATAATAAATCATCCATTGCATAGTGGTCTGGATGGTTGTATAGGTCTGTTTTCATAATCAATATTATTTCTATAGAATGATATTTATGCTACAAAAGTAAGGATTTCTTAAATTGCGCATGGCATTCATTTTCTAATTAATTTTGTATTATATGAATTTAACAATAATGTTGCAAATTAGTTTTGAATTAACAGAAAGGGTTGAGCATTCTTTTACCCTTATATTAGCATCAGTTTTATTTTGTTTTATGCTTATTGCCATAGTTAACTTTAATAATTCACAATTGTTTTATATGGTTTCAAAGCGGTTTTTTCTATTTAAGTTTAATGAAAATAATTTTAATGACGATAGTAGATTGAATTTTGGCTCCGTCATTATCCTAAATATAAATTTTTTTATTTCATTATTACTTTGCACCTTTTTATTCTTTTCTAATTCCACTTCTTTAGATGCAACATTTTTTTATTCTTTCATTTTCTCCCTTTATATCTTTGTTATTCAGCAATTAAGTTTGCTTTTAATCACATTTTTTTCTAAACATTCTAAAACTATAGATTTAGCAAAAGCACTGACACATCAAACTTTACATTTTGGGGGCTTCATTTTTTTAGTTTTAGCTTTGTTTTGGTCTTTAAACAGGGGAGGGGAACTAAATTTCCCCCTAGCATTCATACTTATTCTTAGTTTTCTTTTTTCCTTTAGATTTATTAAAGCAGCAGCACTATCTCTAGGAATTGGCATTAAATGGTATTATATTATTTTGTATATTTGCTCTTTGGAAATTTTACCATCTTTTATTTTTTACCATTTTTTAGTAATTAAAACGGGTGCTTTCCATTTGATTTTGTGATGGTTAAATTTAATTAGTACATACCTTGGCAATAAAAACAATATTGGTGTCTCAGCCAAAGCCTGAAGGAGAAAAATCTCCATATTTTGACTTAGCTACTAAGTATAAATTAAAGATAGACTTTCGTCCTTTTATTATGGTTGAAAGCGTTGATGCTAAAGATTTTAGGTCTCAACGCGTAAATCTAAGTGAGCAAACAGCAATTATTTTAACTTCAAAAGTTGCAGTAGATCACTTCTTTCGAATAGCTAAAGAAACACGTTTTGAAGTTCCTGACACGATGAAATATTTCTGTATTTCAGAAGCAATTGCATTGTATCTCCAGAAATATGTAAGTTATAGGAAGCGAAAGATATTTTATGGTAAGCAAACCATTTTAGAGCTTACCGAGCTCATGAAGAAACACAAAGGTGAAAAATACTTACTCCCTTGCACTGATATTTTGCGCGACAATATTCCTGCGACCTTAGAAGAACAGGGCATCCCCTTTAGTAAAGTAATTCTTTACCGAACTGTAGCTTCGGATCTTTCAGACCTTGAGGATGTTTATTACGATATATTAGTATTTTTTAGTCCTGGAGGTATTAAGTCCTTGTTTGTAAATTTCCCTGACTTTAAACAAAATAATACTGCTATTGCTGCATTTGGTCCAACAACTGCAAGTGCAGTAATAAAACACGATTTGAGATTAGATGTTCATGCTCCACATCCAAAAGCTCCATCTATGGTTGCGGCTTTAGAGCTTTTCATTAAAGAGCAATTGAAGAAGAAATAAAAGTTCTAATTTATTGGGTTTAATACTACCCAGAGCACATTTCACAATTTTCAGGATCATCTAAAGAACAGGCGATTGCTGCTTGTAGCGTTTCAACATCTACAGATGCTGGTTCAGCTGCAATGGTTTTTTCAACTGTAAATTTAATTGCGTCAGTTGCCGCCTTTGTTCTTAGATAGTACATTCCTGTCTTCAGTCCTTTTTCCCAACCATAGAAGTGCATTGATGTTAACTTCCCAAAATTGGCGTTTTCCATGAAAATATTTAAGGATTGACTTTGGCAAATGTATGCACCTCTATCTGCAGATTGTTCTATAATTGCTTTTTGCGAAATTTCCCAAGCGGTTTTATAAAGGGCTTTTAGATTTTGTGGCACCTCTTTTATATTTTGAACTGAGCCATTTGCAGTCATTATTTTCTGACGCATATCCTTATTCCACAATCCTGCTTTTACCAAGTCTTTTAGTAAGTGCTTATTTACAATAATAAATTCCCCTGATAATACTCTACGTGTATAAATATTTGATGTATAAGGCTCAAAGCATTCGTTATTTCCTAAAATTTGAGCTGTAGACGCTGTTGGCATTGGTGCAAGAAGAAGTGAATTACGAACTCCATATTTCAGGACCTCTTCTTTTAATACGCTCCATTCCCAACGTGTCGATGGAGTAACGCCCCACATGTCTGGTTGAAATATACCTTTTGAAACTGGCGACCCTTCGTATGTTGAGTAGGGACCAAGTTCCTTTGATAGATCTTTAGATGCTGTCATTGACGCATAATAGATTGTTTCAAAGATTTCTTTATTCAATTTTTTTGCATCATCTGATTCGAACGGAAAGCCCATTAAAATATAGGTGTCTGCTAGACCTTGTACTCCTAATCCAATTGGTCGATGGCGCAAATTTGAATTTTTAGCCGCTTCAACAGGATAGAAATTTTCATCAATGATTTTGTTTAGATTCAAAGTCGCCTGGTAGGTTACCTCGAATAATTTATTATGATCAAAGGTTTTCTCTTCCGTAACATACTTAGGAAGCGCCAAGGACGCCAGGTTACAAACCGCGATTTCGTCTGGAGCAGTATATTCAATAATTTCAGTACACAAATTTGAGGATTTGATTGTTCCTAAATTTTGCTGATTTGATTTTGAATTTGCAGCATCTTTGTAGAGCATATAAGGTGTTCCAGTCTCGATTTGAGACTCTAAAATTTTAAACCATAAGTCTTGTGCTTTGATAGTTTTTCTTCCTTTTCCTTCTTGCTCGTATTTTGTATATAAAGCAACGAATTCTGCACTGTGAACATCAGAAAGTCCAGGGCATTCATGCGGACACATCAAGGTCCATTCACCATTTTCTTTTACGCGCTGCATAAATAAATCTGGAATCCAAAGAGCAAAAAATAAGTCACGAGCGCGTTGCTCTTCTTTTCCATGATTTTTCTTCAGGTCTAGGAAATCAAATACATCTGCGTGCCATGGCTCAATATACATTGCAAAGGAACCTTTTCTTTTTCCACCACCTTGATCAACGTAGCGCGCTGTATCATTAAAAACGCGAAGCATTGGAACAATTCCATTTGACGTACCATTTGTGCCTTTAATATAAGAACCTGTTGCGCGTATATTGTGAATTGAAAGTCCTATTCCTCCTGCTGATTGTGATATTTGAGCGCAAGCTTTAAGCGTTTCGTATATACCTTCAATACTATCTTCTTTCATCGTTAGAAGAAAACAAGATGACATTTGAGGTTTTGGAGTTCCTGAATTAAATAGGGTAGGTGTGGCATGTGTGAACCAGCCCTCAGACATCAAGTGATATGTTTTTATGGCACTTTCAACATCACTCTTATGAATTCCCAGCGCAACGCGCATCAACATTTGTTGTGGTCGCTCAGCAATTTTGCCGTTTAATTTCATTAAGTAGGAACGCGTTAAAGTTTTAAATCCAAAATAATCGTATCTAAAATCTCTATCGTATATAATACTTGAATCCAGTGTTTCTTTATGTTCTTGAATTACATTAAAAACATCATCAGCCAACAAAGATGCTTTCTGGTTTGTTTTCGGATCAATATAATAATACAAATCGCTCATTACTTCTGAAAAAGTCTTTTTTGTTTCTTTGTGAAGATTTGAAACAGCTATTCGAGAAGCTAGTAAAGCATAGTCTGGGTGATCTATTGTTTTTGCAGCGGCAACTTCTGCTGCTAAATTATCTAAGTCGCTAGTAGATACGCCATCGTATATCCCTTCAATGACTTTCATTGCAACAGATTCAGGTGAGACAAGCGGATCTAATCCGTAACACATTTTTATAATCCTAGCAGTAATTTTATCAAACTTTACTGCTTCTTTTTTCTCATCTCTCTTAACTACGTACATATTCTATTTTTTTTATTCTAACTTAAAATTCTTCCTCAGTAGTGAATTCCTGATTACCTTTTCCTGCTAATACACCGGCTTTCTGATACTCCCCAACTCTTTTTTCGAAAAAATTACTTTTTCCTTGCAACGAAATCATTTCCATAAAATCAAATGGATTTGTAGCATTATATTCTTTTTCATTTCCTAGTTCTGTTAGCAAGCGGTCTGCGACAAACTCTATGTATTGACTCATTAAGTCGCTATTCATACCAATTAATTTTACAGGAATTGCATCTGTAACAAATTCCTTTTCAATTGTCACTGCATCCATAATTATTTCTCTAACCTGCTCTTTTGACAACTTATTCACAAGGTGTTCTGTATACAATAGGCAAGCGAAATCACAATGTAATCCTTCATCTCTTGAAATTAATTCATTGGAAAAAGAAAGTCCAGGCATTAATCCCCGCTTTTTAAGCCAAAAAATGGAGCAAAAAGAACCTGAAAAGAAAATACCTTCAACAGCAGCGAAAGCAACCAGTCTTTCCGCGTAAGAGCCTTTATCAATCCAACGCAAAGCCCAATCTGCTTTTTTCTTGACGCAATCCATTGTGTCAATCGCATTAAAAAGATGTTTTTTCTCCGCGGTATCTTTGATATAGGTATCGATCAAAAGAGAGTAGGTTTCAGAATGAATATTTTCAATGGTAATTTGAAAACCGTAGAAAAATTTAGCTTCTGTGTACTGTACTTCTGATAAAAAATGCTCGGCTAAATTTTCATTTACAATACCATCAGATGCTGCAAAGAAAGCTAAAACATGTTTCACAAAATGCCGCTCATCATTTGTGAGTTTGTTCTCCCAATCTGTTATATCTGCACCAAGATCTATTTCTTCTGCAGTCCAAAAGCTGGCTTCTGCTTTCTTATAAAAACTCCAAATATCATCGTGCTGGATTGGAAATAATACAAATCGACTGTTATTGGACTCTAAAATTGGTTCGTGTTTTGAAGACATTATTTTGTTTTATTTTATAAAAATGATAAAAATATCAAAATCAGATTTCTGATTTCAGATTTTAACACCCCAGCACTTGTTTTTGTTTCCTCTTTTTTGGGCTGTAGAATGAAATTTTTAAGGATTTCACTTAAGCAACAAGAAGCATACAAATTTTGTTAAAAATATTGGTCAAAAAAATTAAAGAAATTAACAAATTTTTAATGTTTTCAACACTTATTCTTTACATCCTACCTCTACCAATATCTTCAGCGATTATTAACACCTCGAAGAAAGATATCCACATACCCGCACAAATTTTTTTAATAAATTTTCTTTTTAAAAAGAGTGTTTTATTTAAAAAAAATGATAGTTAATGAGAGTCTAAAATTAATGTGATTTTAAAAAGAAAATTAGTATTTTCGATAAAGGTTTTAAACATGTTAATGTTCAAATACGAAAAATGTAGGATGGATAAACCCTTCAGAAAATTTAAAGAAAACACCAAATTATTTTTGGAGGGATTTTCTCATCTTATCTTCCCAAATTTGTGCTTATCCTGTTCTTGCGAATTAAGCAGATCGGAAGAACATTTATGTCATTTTTGTTTCGCTCAGTTGACATTTACCTATTTTGAAGCTGCGCATGAACCAAGTCCATTAGATAAAATTTTTTGGGGAAGGGTTCCTATTCAGAAGACTTATGCTTTGTTATATTTTGAACAAGATAAGCCATCACAAAAAATACTTCACGCTTTAAAGTATCAAAACAAAGCTAATTTGGGGATTTTTATGGGGCACATCATTGGTAAAAAATTAAAGGAGAATAATTTATTGTGTGATATTCAAGCTCTAATTCCAGTTCCATTACATCCTAAAAAAGAATTTTTACGTGGATACAATCAAAGTGAAAAAATTGCAGCTGGTATTTCTAAGGTCTTAGCTATTCCTATCGTTCAAAAAAGCATTAAAAAAATAAAGCATACTGAAAGTCAAACAAAAAAAGACCGATTTCAGCGTTGGGAAAATGTCGCAGCAATTTTTGGTGGAACAACAACGGCCATTCCATTTCAACACGTTGCTATTGTGGATGATGTGGTCACAACTGGCGCAACAATAGAGGCGCTTTCAAGAGAATTATTAGCAAATAATCCTGAACTTAAGATAAGTATTATTAGTTTAGCAATCGCAAAATAATCCTTGGAAAAGCTATCAATTTTAATAGTAGGTGCTGGTCTAGCTGGTACATCTTTGGCCCAACGGCTTCTTGAAAAACAGCAGCAAGTTACCCTTATCGATTCGGGTCAAAATAATTCAACAGCAATTGCCGCTGGAATAATCAATCCAATGGTTTTTCGTCGTATGAATAAATCATGGCGTGTTGACGATTTTTTAAAAGAGGCAATAGCATATTATAAAAATCTTGAAGATGATTTAAACATCAAATTAATAAGACCTTTGTTTTTAAGACGTTTATTTTCCTCTCTTCAAGAAAAGGAGTTTTGGGAAAAAAGACAATTTGAAAAAGAGTATTCAGCATATTTAGAAATCCTTACCGCTGAAGATTTAAATTATTCATTAACCAAAAATGATTTTGGAAGTGGCCGTGTAAAGCAGGCCTTTTGGATTGAAGCACAAACTTACTATACTTCCCAAATTAACTATTTTGAATCCTTGGGGCTGTTGCTTAAGGAAAATTTTAGTGAAAAGGACTTTAATGCTGAAGGAGGTATTTATAAAGATATTTTATATGATAAAATTATTTTTTGCTGTGGCTCAAATAATGGGGAAATGCCTTATTTCTCTGATATTCCAATAGAAAAAACAAAGGGTCAAACCCTTACAATTAGCTGTAAAGACTTACCAGAAAATGAATCTTTAAATCGGAAGACTTTTGTTTTGCCTTTGGAGAATAATACCTTTAAAATAGGTGCAACTTACGAATGGGAAGACGGCTCATTAAATACCACAAAGGAAGCACGAGAATTATTGCTTGAGAATTTTTCAGTAATTTCTGATTTACCTGTAGAAGTTATCGATCAAGTTGCAGGGATTCGTCCAACAGTATTAGATAGAAGACCTGTTTTAGGGCAACATAAAATCCACAAAAAACTATTTATATTTAATGGTTTAGGCGCAAAAGGATATCTTATGGCTCCAACATTAGCAAGAGAGATGGCAGAGTATTTACTTGGCGAGGGAACAATTTCTAAGGAAGTATCAATAAATCGGTTTTATTAGTATCTCTTTTCAACAACTTTATCTAAGAATGAAAACGTTGAATTCTCTTTAAAATAGTGTATTTTTGCAGACTGAACATGAAACACATCCGTAATTTTTGTATTATCGCACACATCGACCATGGTAAAAGCACTTTGGCAGATCGATTATTGCAAGTAACAAATACAATTGCAGATCGCGATATGCAAGCTCAAGCATTGGATAACATGGACTTAGAGCGTGAGCGAGGCATCACGATAAAAAGTCATGCTATTCAGATGGATTACAAGCACGAGGGTCAAGATTATATTTTAAACTTAATCGATACTCCTGGACATGTAGATTTTTCCTATGAAGTTTCTAGATCAATTGCAGCATGCGAGGGTGCGTTATTAATCGTAGATGCATCTCAAGGAATTGAGGCACAGACGATTTCCAATTTATATCTTGCCTTGGAGCACGATTTAGAAATAATTCCGATACTAAACAAAATGGATTTACCCGGCGCAATGCCAGAGGAAGTCTCGGATCAAATAATTGAATTAATCGGTTGCAAAATCGAAGATATTATCCAAGCTTCTGGTAAAACAGGCTTGGGAGTTGACCAAATTTTAGATGCTGTTATCAATCGAATTCCTGCTCCAAAAGGAGATGAAAATGCGCCCTTACAAGCCATGATTTTCGATTCTGTTTTTAATCCATTTAGAGGTATTATTGCTTATTATAGAATCCGAAATGGTGTTTTGAAAAAAGGTCAAAAAATACGCTTTTTAAATACAGGAAGAGATTACCACGCAGATGAAATTGGTATTTTAAAAATGGATTTATTACCAAAAAAGGAAGTTCGTGCGGGAGATGTAGGCTATATTATTTCAGGGATAAAGCAAGCCAATGAAGTGAAAGTTGGCGATACAATTACCTTGGCAGAAAATCCATGTCTTACTGCAATTAAGGGTTTTGAAGATGTAAAACCAATGGTTTTTGCAGGGATTTATCCTGTAGATACCGAAGATTATGAAGAATTGCGTTATTCCATGGAGAAATTGCAATTAAATGACTCTTCCCTGGTATTTGAGCCAGAATCTTCAGCTGCTTTAGGCTTCGGATTTCGCTGTGGCTTTTTAGGAATGTTGCACATGGAAATTATCCAAGAACGCTTGGAAAGAGAGTTCAATATGACAGTTATTACAACTGTTCCAAATGTTTCGTATAAATCTTATATGCGAAAAGATCCGGATAAAGCAATAATTGTAAATAACCCTTCTGAATTACCAGACCCTTCTGGAATGCAAAGAATTGAAGAACCATATATCAAAGCACAGGTTATCACAAAAACAGAATATGTCGGTTCTATTATGACCTTGTGTATTGAAAAAAGAGGTGAATTAACCAATCAAATTTATTTAACCCAAGACCGCGTTGAGATTTCATTTGAAATGCCCTTGGCGGAAATTGTTTTTGATTTTTATGATCGCTTAAAATCTGTTTCCCGTGGCTATGCATCCTTTGATTATCATCCAATTGGCTACCGTGAATCAGATTTAATTAAAATGGATCTTTTGCTGAATGCCGAACAAGTAGACGCACTCTCCGCGCTTGTTCACAGAAGCAATGCCTTTAATCTTGGAAAACGAATCTGCTTAAAATTAAAAGAATTAATCCCACGCCAGCAATTTGAAATTCCAATTCAAGCAGCGATAGGCGCAAAAATTATTGCTCGTGAAACGATAAAAGCTTTACGCAAAGATGTTACTGCAAAATGTTATGGCGGCGATATTTCTAGAAAACGAAAATTATTAGAAAAACAAAAAGAAGGTAAAAAACGCATGCGACAAGTTGGTCGTGTTGAAGTGCCACAAGAAGCTTTCTTAGCAGTTTTAAAGTTAAATGATTAAACTATTTTTATGCAAACCTTAAATTCTATTTTAAATCACAGTCATTCGGGACTTCGTTGGCTAGTTCTACTATTTTTAGTCCTCGCAATAGTAAATGCTTTTACTGCTAAATCATTCGAGAAGAAGCATAAAATGATAAATTTATTTGCTTTGATTACTGTTCACCTTCAATTAGTAATTGGCTTATTCCAATATTTTCTTTCTGATAAAGTTCAATTTATTGATGGTTGGATGAAAAATCCCTTACTTCGATTTTATGGAATGGAGCATTTAGTAGGAATGTTATTGGCAATTACACTTATTACAATTGGATATAGCAAAGCAAAACGCAGGGAAAATTATACTGATAAATTTAAAGCTATTCGCATATTTTATACACTTGGATTGATAATTATTTTATTATTCATTCCTTGGCCATTTAGATCAATTCTTGGTGGGGGATGGTTTTAAAACTAGTTGCTTTTTTATTAGTCAGTATTTTGTTTGCTTGTTCAAGTGAGCCAGATAAAAAAAATACAATTCCACAAGAAACACCTGCTCAAAAATCCGCAAATTTATTTATCTTGTATTGTGCTTCATGCCATGGAGAAGACGGAAAATTAGGTTCTTCTGGAGCAAAAGATCTCTCAAAATCGACACTTAGTATCGCCGAAATCAATGAAATTTTAGCGAATGGAAAAAATGCAATGCCTCCAATGAATGAACTTTTGGGAACAAAGGAAAATCAGGAATTGGTTGTCAATCATGTTCTATCTTTAAGGAAATAATGAGCGAAGGACATCTTACTTCCGATGCCAAAGAAGAACATTGCCTATTAGTTGGCGTAATTCATGCAGACATTACCGAAGAAATTGCCATAGAACACATTGATGAATTGGAGTTTCTTGCTGAGACGGCGGGTGCCATAACAAAGCATCGAATTCTTCAAAAACTTCCGTATCCTAACCCCAAAACCTATGTTGGAACAGGAAAATTAGAGGAAATAAAACAGTACATTAAAGCCTCAGATATCGACTTAGTAATTTTTGACGATGAACTTTCGCCATCCCAATTACGCAACATTGAACGAGAATTAGAATGCAAGGTCTTAGATCGTACAATTTTAATTCTAGATATTTTTGCAAGCCGCGCCAAAACATTTCATGCCAAAACTCAGGTTGAATTAGCTCAATTGCAGTACATGCTTCCCCGTTTAACAAGAATGTGGACTCACCTTGAGCGGCAAAAAGGGGGAATTGGAATGCGTGGACCTGGTGAATCTCAAATTGAAACGGATAGAAGGATTATTCAAATGCGAATTTCCCTAATGAAAGAACGTTTGAAAGACATTGACAAGCAAATGGGAATTCAACGAGGAAATCGTGGGCAATTGGTACGAGTTGCTTTAGTTGGGTATACGAATGTTGGAAAAAGCACTGTGATGAACTTGCTTTCAAAGGCGGATGTTTTTGCAGAAAACAAACTCTTTGCCACGCTAGACACTACCGTTCGAAAGGTCGTAATTGAAAACATGCCCTTGCTCTTGACGGATACAGTTGGTTTCATTCGAAAATTACCGAAGCAATTAATGGAATCCTTTAAATCTACTTTAGATGAGGTCCGGGAAGCTGATTTATTGATTCATGTACTTGATATTTCTCACCCTAATTTTGAAGATCATTTTAATGTGGTAAATGAAACCTTGAATGAAATTGATAAAACTGAAAAACCAACAATTATTTTGTTTAATAAAATTGATGCTTATCAAGCACCCAAGAATGACGATCTTGTTGAAGATTTAGTAGAAATCACAACTTTAGAAAGCCTAAAAAAATCTTGGATGGCAAAAATGAATAAAACAAAATGCGTATTTATTTCAGCTCAAGAAAAAGAAAATGTGGAAGAATTAAAGTCTGTCTTGTACGAAGAGGTAAAGGCAATATTTCGTATTCGCTATCCCTATAATGACTTTTTGTTTTAGTAAACAATTAGTATAAAGTAGCATTTCGATTTTTTACTCTAACACTATTATTTACTAGAATAGGTGCAAGTTATTTAGCAAAATGAACGGATGTTATCGATACGGACACTTTTGTTGCACCCTTAACATAATTATTTTCGAGATCTTCGGTTGTATCGCCAGGTTTTATAGCAGATATAAAATTTCCAGACTGCCATTGACCACTTCTTGTCCCTAAAGATTTACCAAAGTTATCAGTGAAAGTAGCTGTCCATTTTAAACCATCAACCGAGCTGCTAGAATTATTTTTAAATTGAACGTAGTATCCAAGATTTGCACCAAGGACACATTGTGTTTTAACAGAGACAACACTTACACCGGACTTTCCTTTATTCGACTGTGCTAATGAAATAGATCCAACAAAGCACAAGAGTGTTAAAAAAAGAAATTTCATGATGAATTAATTTCTAAGTTAAAATATAAAACAAGATTCTTTGGTAATACCAAATCAAATATATATATATATAGTTTTTATTATTAAAACTAAAAACTTTTTATTCTTTTATAAAAGTAAACTCTCCACCTCCCTGCATTAAAATAAGTAAATTTTTCTCCGGGATAAATTCTATTTTAACCCCGGCTGCAGAAAATTCAAATGTGTCTTTTCCTGTGGCATCTAATGAAAAAGACTGTTGCCCTGATGCTTGAGCCTTTAATGAGAGAGAATCTTTTGTAATAACAATTTTAATTGGCATTTCAGAATTTGAATAGGTGCCGAGATATTTATCTAAATCTGTAGATGTTAATTTTACAGCATAAAAAGAGGGTAGTGAAAATGACTTATCAAAGCAGTCGCTTAATGCTGCAATACCAATATCATTATTATTAAATCGTGAACCGTTTGATGTCAAAGCAATTGAAATCTTTTCTTCTGGGAATGTATAAAGAAAAGAACTAAATCCATCAATGCCTCCGGTGTGCCCAAATCCTTTTTTATCGTAAAAGGGAACAGAAAAAACACCCATTCCAAAACCATCTTCTAATTTCGTCATTTGTTCTAAACTTGCAGCATTTATTATTTTTCCTTCAAATAAATTAGTTATAAAAAAAAGCAGGTCTTCTGTCGTAGAAACAATACCTCCGGCGCCTAATGAAACAGAAGAGTTAGTTTCTTTTTCAAGCTCCCACTTTCCAGAAAAACGATAGGAAGCACACTCATTTTTTGTAAGCTCAAGTTTCTTTCCGAAATAAGTATTTTTTAATCCCAGTGGCTGAATAATTTTTATATCTAAAAGTTCTTCATACGATTTTTTATAAATTTTTTCAAGAATAAAGCTCAATAAAATATAGTTTGAATTACTGTATTCTGTTCTGCTATTCGGCTTAAAATCGCTTCCACTTGCTTGAATGATTTCAAGCATTTCTTTTTGAGATTTTAATGTAGTATAATAGTTTAAATAGCTTGTATCATTTGTATAGTTATGAATGCCGCTGCGGTGATTTAACAAATTTCCGATTGTTATTTCTTTAGCATTAGTGATTTTTGGAAAAAAGCGATTGATTGTCTGTTTTAAGCTTATTTTATTTTCTTCAATTGCTTGAAAAATAAGACAGGCAGTAAACATTTTAGAAATAGATCCAATACGGTATTTTGTTAAATTATTTGAAAGTTTCCCGCTGGCGACATCCTCTTTCCCTATGGACTTGCTATAAATAATTTTGCTATTCTCAGAAATAGATAGCGTTCCCATAAACCGATCGTTTATTTCTAAAAGATTAAATAAACTATCTAAAGTCGAAAATTTTTTGTCTTGCGCAAATGAGGAGGAGACATATAAAATGAAGAAGAATATTAAACTAAAACTTATTTTCATTTTATTAAAGAAAATGGACTTAACGAATTAGGAATTGGTATTTATGAATATTCTTTAATGCTATACTTGTTCCTCGTGCTACAGCGCGAAGTGGATCTTCAGCAATATGAACAGGCAGTTTAGTTTTTACAGAAATTCTTTTATCCAAGCCTCTTAACATAGACCCACCTCCTGCGAGATAAATACCAGTTCTGTAAATATCTGCAGCAAGTTCTGGAGGAGTAGTTGCTAAGCAACTCAAAATAGCTTCTTCAATTTTTGCAATTGTTTTATCTAAGGCCTGCGCAATTTCAGTATAAGAAACCATTATTTCTTTTGGAATTCCGGTCATTAAATCTCGTCCTCTTACTGCATAATCTTCAGGCGGGAATTCTAATATTGGGAGTGCAGAACCAATTTCTATTTTAATTTGTTCAGCTGTTCTCTCACCGACAAGAATATTGTGTTGCCTACGCATGTATTCTTCAATTTCATTAGTAAAGTCATCACCTGCAATCCGAATAGATTTATCACAGACAATTCCTCCCAATGCAATTACAGCAATTTCAGATGTTCCACCACCGATATCAATAACCATATTCCCCATTGGTTCTTCAACGTCAATTCCAATTCCAATAGCTGCAGCCATAGGCTCGTGAATGAGGTATACCTCTTTAGCTCCTGCATGTTCAGCAGAATCTCGAACAGCACGTTTTTCCACTTCTGTTATTCCCGAAGGAATACAAATTACCATTCTTAAACTTGGATTGAATAATCTTTTCCCAGGATTAATCATTTTAATCATTCCACGAATCATATGTTCAGCACTTGCAAAATCTGCAATAACACCATCCTTTAAAGGACGAATAGTTTCTATTAACTTATGTGTTTTGCCATGCATTTGTTGCGCTTTTCTTCCAATAGCAACAATTTTTCCTGTTTTTATATCTTTAGCAACAATTGAAGGTTCGTCAACAACAACTTTGTCATTCCAAATAATTAGTGTATTGGCAG
>ENA-UOYL01000191-UOYL01000191.1-marine-metagenome-genome-assembly--contig:-NODE-191-length-22815-cov-4.150893_pt1 | contig 22815 bp, 17 predicted proteins | sample MGYA00238173_ERZ767189 | MGnify/ENA primary metagenome ERZ767189 (study PRJEB28943, sample SAMN06267163) | marine metagenome | isolation source: Columbia River Estuary | place: USA:Columbia River Estuary... | reverse complement strand
ATGTACCGTATAAATTTTAGCGATTTTTTTACCTCCGCTTTTTCTGTTGATTGTATGTTATTTGGTTATTCTCAAGGACAGATAAAAGCGTTATTAATCAAACGGGCAATGGAACCGTATAATAATTTTTGGGCTATACCTGGAGACTTGGTATATCCTGATGAGGATCTTGACGAAGCTGCGAATAGGATTTTAAAAGACCTCACCGGTTTATCCGATGTTGGTTTACATCAGGCACAATCATTTGGTCACCCTAAGCGTCACCCTCAAGGCCGAGTTGTCACCGTTTCTTACTTTGCAATGGTTCGAATAGAGGATTTTAATGCAAAAGCATCTTCATGGGCAGATGAAATTTCTTGGGTTCCCATTCATGATATTCCAGTTTTGGCATTTGATCACAACTTGATTATGGCCACAACAATTGAACTTCTTAAGCAAAAATTGCGCGTGGAACCCATCTGTTTTGATATGTTGCCGGATCGGTTTACCTTAAACGAATTCCAGCAACTCTATGAATATGCGTATAATCAGCCATTGGATAAAGCGAATTTTAGAAAAAAAATAAAGCATGTGCCGCTTCTAGCGCATGATGAGAAACAAAAAATGGTAAAGCACCGACCAGCAAAACTATTTTCCTTTGCTAAAGAAGACTATAAAACCAAGGTCGAAACCATTGATTATCAGTTTAAAATGTAGGCATATTTGCCTTTTAATTAAAACTTATTGTCCTTTTTACTATAATTAAATTTTTAGTATATTTGCTAACTAAACTTTATCGTATGATTAAACATATACTACTGACGCTTACCTTGTTGTTCTCTGGAATCTATGCTTTTTCTCAAAGCACTACGGTTACTGGTGTAGTTCTAAATGAGCAAAACGAGCAAATTCCTTTTGTTACAGTTGTTGAGAAGGGACAAAAAAATGGCGTGGTAACCGATCTTAAGGGAAATTATAGCATTACACTAATCGATACAAGCAAGGCAATTTTAATTTTTTCGTTTTCGGGTTATGCAAAAACGGAAATACCGGTTAATGGAAGAAAGATTGTCGATGTGATTATGTCTAATTTCATTACCAAAGATGTTGAGGAAGTGGTAGTGGTTGGTTATGGTTCTGCTAAAAGTAAAGAGTTAACAGGAGCCAGCACAAAAGTAGGGGGAGAGAACATTGAAAAACTAAATATATCGCGAGTTGACCAAGCCTTGCAAGGTCAAGTTGCAGGAGTAAATGTTTCTACAAACTCTGGTTCGCCCGGTGGTTCTGCAAATATTAGAATACGCGGAATCTCTACTTTCGGCGACAATGATCCTTTGATCTTGGTTGATGGAATTGTTTATGACTCTGAGGGCTTAAATGCATTAAATCCATCGGACATAAAGTCGGTGAATGTATTGAAAGATGCGACTGCAGGAATTTATGGTGTGCGCGCTGCGAATGGCGTTATTATCGTTGAAACGAAAAATGGCAGCATGAATTCTAAGCCAAAATTTGAATACAATGCGTATTACGGGATTCAACAAACCGCTCGAAAGCTTGATTTACTTACTGCCCAAGAATATGCGGTAATAAAAAATGAAATGTTCGCAATGGGTGGACAAGCAATGCCTTTTGCCAATACAAATATTGGAATTGGCACGCCATGGCAAGATTCTGTATTTACTACCTCACCTGTTCAAAGTCATAATTTAAGTTTAAGCGGTGGTACATTAAACACCAAGTATTCTATTGGTTTAGGCTATTTTACTCAAGATGGAATCGTTGGTGGTTCCAAATCGCATTTTTCTAGATATAATGCTCGACTTAATTTTAGTACCGATATGTCGGCAAAGCTAAAATTAAATTCGGTTCTTCTTTTCTCCAATGATTCAAGGAATACATTACCTGAAAATGGAATTGGTTCGGTTTTGTACAATACTATAAATGCTTTTCCAAACCAGCCGGTTTACACCCCTAATGGCCAATTTTCTTATCTTGAAGAAGTGAGCGACATTATTAACCCAATTGCACAAATTAAAAATCAATACAACTGGGGAACCGCTGCAAAATTCGTTGGGAAAGAAGAGTTCGTTTATGCTTTTAATGAAAACCTTTCTTTCACCAATCGATTCAATTATAATTATTCTATCATTAATTCAAAAGTATTCTCACCATTGGTTTGGTATGGTGACGGAAAATATGCCAATACAGCGATTAATGAAGCACTAGAATCGCCAACGGTTGAGATTGCAGACAGTGTGTTTATTGAGCGTGGTGCAGCGGTATACGAAGAACGATCAAGCTATTTGGATTTAAGCTATGAAAGCTTCTTAAATTATGAAAAAACGTTCCAAGAGGTCCATACTTTTAAGGGAACTGCAGGAATTTCTATTTTTCAACGGAAAGGCGAATCACTTAATGGAACGGGCTTCGGTATTCCGAATAACTCCTTAGATTATGCCGATATTTCAGCTAATACGGCACAAGGTGGTTTTTTAAATAATGTTGGTTCGTGGGAATTCAAAGAGCGTTTGATTTCTTCCTTTATGCGCTTGGAATATGCTTATGACTCTAAATACCTTTTCTCAACTATTTTAAGACGAGATGGGTCTAGTAAATTTGGTCCGAATAGCCGTTATGGCTTTTTTCCAACTTTTTCGGGTGGATGGTTACTCTCGGAGGAAAAGTTTTATAACATTAAGTGGATTAACTTTTTAAAGTTTAGGGCTAGTTTTGGTGTATCAGGAAATGATCAGATTCCGAACTTTGCTTACCGTGGATTGTTAAACGGAGAAGGCGTGTATGTTTTTAATGATGTAATTACCCCCGGCGTTGCAATTGGAAGGCCCTCAAATCCAGATTTGAAATGGGAAACAACAAGACAGTTTAACATTGGTGCAGACATGACATTTTGGAATAAATTAGACTTTACGACAAATTACTTTATCAAGAACACCTTCGACTTACTCTTTCAGCCCGAAGTAACCGCGGTTTTAGGTTCCTATGGCCCAGGTGGATATCCGCCAATAATAAATGCTGGAAATGTATCTAATAAAGGAGTTGAATTGGAATTGGCATACAAAACGCAGCGCAAAAAACCGTTCACGGCTGATTTAAATATAAACTTCACGACAATTTCAAATAAAGTTACTGCAGTTCCAGAAGGAGTTGATTATATTCCTGGTGCGCAATTTAGCGTAGGAGGAGATGTAGCCACACGGTTCCAAACAGGGTATGAAATCGGTTATTTTTTCGGCTATGAAACGGCGGGAATTTTTCAAACGCAAGAAGAAATTGATAATGCAGCGGTTGTTCAGGATGGCGCTCAGCCAGGTGATTTAATCTTTGTTGATCAAAATGGTGATGGTGTGGTAAATTTTAATGGCGATTTGGATAAAACGTATTTGGGATCGCCAATTCCTGACTTTACCATGGGGTTTGCGTTTAATTTGAAATACAAAGGGTTTGATCTCTCAGGAAGCCTTTATGCGGCTATCGGTCAGGAAATTATTAGAAACTACGAACGTCAACAACCTTATGCCAATCAGTTAGGTTATGTGGTAGATCGTTGGACAGGACCAGGATCGACCAATGAGCACCCAAGAGTAACTACTGGTCAGACTAGAAATAATGTTTTTTCTTCCTATTTTGTTGAAGATGGATCCTTTGCTCGTTTAAAAAACATTCAATTGGGCTACACCGTTCCTTCTCAAAAATTAAAGCGCTTGAAAATAGATTCTTTCCGAATTTATACAGCAGTAAACAATTTATTTACCTTAACCAAGTATCAAGGCTTTGATCCAGACATTGGTTCTCCAGGAGTTTTAGCAGCTGGAGTAGATTACGGATTTTATCCGCAAGCAAAAACATATATGGTAGGTATTCAACTTAAATTTTAAGACATGAAACGATTTAAACAGGTTATTTTTAGTGTACTTATTGTTTTTTTATCTGCAGGTTGCGATAAATTCTTAAACATAGATCCTCCCTACACGCAGGATGTCGAAAACTTTTTTGAAACAAAGGAGGATTATGAACGCGCTTTAACTGGAGCATATGATTTACTTCAGGGTTCGTTTATGTCATTTTGGATTGGTGAAATAGCTTCTGATAATTCAATTGCCGGTGGAGAAAGTGTAAATGACTCTCAGGGCTTACATCAAATTGATGACATGACCCACGGTGGAGTTAACAATGAGTTGCGAAATGTACTTAGATGGAATTACGCTGGGATCACCCGCGCAAATTATCTTTTAGAGAATAAAGATAAAATAGACTTTCAAGGGAAAGAACATATTATTGCTGAAGCTAGATTTTTGCGGGCGTATTATTATTTCGAACTGGTAAAGTTTTTTGGGGACATTCCGCTTATAATTGATAAAAGAATTGGTATTGAAGAGGCAATGCAATTGCCAAGAACACCGAAAGCAGAAGTTTATGCTCAAATAGAAGAGGATTTCACCTATGCTGCGTCCATATTAAATCCGGTTGCAAGTCAAAAAGGTCGTGCGACAAAAGGAGCTGCATTGGCATTTTTAGGGAAGGCTTATTTATATCAAAACAAATTTGCGCAAGCAGCGTCAACTTTTGATGAAGTAATCGCTATGGGGATGTATAGCCTTATTCCTGATTACAATCAATTATTTTCTGCTAGTAATGAAAATAATAGTGAAACGGTATTCGATGTTCAATACTCTGGCTTAGAAGGAGGTTCTTATGGCTGCTACATTTGCTTAGAAGGAAATGCAGCGGTTGGTTTTCAAGGCATACGACAATATAATGGACCAGTTTATGGTGATGGAAATAGTTATAATCTCCCAACGCAAGAGCTTTATGATGCTTTTTCTTCACTTGATCTTCGCAGAGGAGCGACAATTTTAGATATTGATGCTTTTATAGCGACACAGCCAAACCCATCATCGATTTCTTATGCTATTGGCGCAGGCGGTCATAGCGGTTATTACAATAATAAATACATCAAAAGACAAGGTGAAATAGGATTGCCTGATAACGACTTAACCAGTCCTGTGAATTATCGAGTAATTCGTTATGCAGATGTTCTTTTAATGGCAGCTGAAGCGCATTATCAGAGTGGAAATACAGCCACAGCACAGTCCTTAGTTACTCAAGTACGTCTTCGAGTTGGTGTTCAGCCTATTCCTGTTAATTCCCTTGATGTCATTTACAGAGAACGACGTTATGAATTATCTGGTGAAGGACATCGCTTTTTTGACTTAGTTAGAACAGGAAAAGCCGCCGATTTTATTAATGGTTTTGTGGTTGGAAAGCATGAGGTTTTTCCTATACCTCAAGTGGAAATAGATTTAGCAGGAGGAAATTGGCCTCAAAATAATGGATATTAAATTTATATATATGAAAAAGACTCTTTTTTTAATAGTAAGTATTTCTATGCTCTTTATTGGGTGTAAAAAAGATAATCCACAATTAGGAAATCCACCTACTTTAGCTGAGGCATCGTTTACGTATAGCGTGTCTTCAACAAGTGCGAATGTTCTTAATTTAACGGCCACCAGCCAGAATTACCAATGTTTGTGGGATTTTGGAAACGGGGTAAAAGCTCAAGGAGCAACAGCAGTAGCCTCTTATCCATACGCTGGAACGTATACTATAAAGCTAACGGTCTTTAATAAAGGTGGAAGCAGAAGCACTACACAAGATGTTGTTATCGCTCAAACAGATTTATCTCTCCTTAACAACCCAATATTTACCAAGTTAACTGGGGGAGCAAGTGGACCTGGATATAAAACGTGGGTGATTGATTCTACCCAAACAGGGCATATGGGCGTAGGGCCAGACCCAGAAAGTGCCTTAGGAACTGTTCCTGAGTGGTGGGCTGCAGGCCCTTTGGATAAAGCAGGGGCAGGACTTTACAATGACAAATATATTTTTACGTTGAACGGATTTAAGTTTGATATGATTACCAATGGTGACGTTTATGTGCATAACTCCTTGTCCGGCAGTTTTCCAGGGTCTTTCCAAAACCTAGGCGATTATACAGCCCCATATGGAGATCAATTAGATAAAACTTGGCTCTTAACTGAAGGCGCCTCACCTACTATTACCGTTTCAAATGGCTCCTTTTTAGGATTCTACACGGGGGTATTAACATACCGAATATTAGATTTAACTGATTCAACCATGCAACTACAGTATGGACACCATGCTGGTGGTTTGAAGTGGTACTTGAAATTAAAAACAGAATAACTAACTATAAAAAGATGCACATTAATTACTTATTGATCATTTTCTTTGCGGGAATTACAGCGTGTGAAAAACCCGTTCCTCCTGCAGTTACCTTACCAAGTAACCTCCAAACAACTGTTGTTGTTTCTAATGGAACGGTAGACGTTTCAGCCCAGGCCGAAAACGCAAACTTTTACACGATGACCTTCTATCATGGAAATGACTCGACAGTGGTGGAATCTCAAGCAGGTACAGCTTCACACGTATTCACTTCATCGGGGACATACACCATTAAAACCAAAGCGCACGCTACTTATGCTGATTACATATCGAAAACAGATTTAGTGCAAGTTACGGTTTCCAATGGCCAAGGCGGTCAGCCTTCTACGGGTTATACAAGTCCGCTAACGTATCCAAATTATACATTAGTTTGGCAAGATGAATTTAACGGGTCGAGTTTATCTAGTGATTGGACCTATGATATTGGCAATGGATCGTGGGGTTGGGGGAATAATGAGTTGCAATATTATACTAATCAGAATGCCACAGTAGCTAATGGCGTATTGCAAATTCAGGCCAAACAAGAGCAGTTCAATGGTCAGGCATATACGTCATCAAGGATAAAAACTCAGGGCTTAAAATCTTGGAAATATGGTCGAATTGACATTCGAGCAGCTCTCCCGTACGGACAAGGAATGTGGCCTGCCTTGTGGATGTTGGGGGATAATATCACCTCTGCTGGTTGGCCGGCTTGTGGTGAAATTGATATCATGGAATTGAAAGGTGGAGCAGGAGCTAATGATAGAACTACTTATGGAACTATACACTGGCAAGACAATGGCACTCATGCACAATACGGGGGCACAAAAACTTTAACAAGCGGAAAATTTGCCGATGAATTTCATGTGTTTTCAATTGTATGGGATCAAGTGGGTATTCACTGGCTTTTGGATAATGTGGAGTTTAAATCTGTTAGTACAACACCTGCAGAGCTTAGCGAATTTCAGGAAAAATTCTTTTTAATTTTTAACGTGGCTGTTGGCGGAAATTTCCCGGGAAATCCAGATGGAACCACGGTCTTGCCTCAATCTATGTACGTGGATTATGTCAGAGTTTTTCAATAAGAATTGAAAATCAAATCAAATAGTAAGTTGTCTTGTATGAAAGTTATTTTGTTCATTTTAGTGGTGAGTTCATGTGTTTTGTCATCGTGCAAAAGTGTTACTGCAGTTGTCGCCCCGGCATCTAATCAACAAGTGTCTTTTTCGCTTTCTACTGAAGAAGAACTGGAAATTAATAGCGTGATTGCTAAGATGAGCTTAGCGGAAAAGGTTGGTCAGACCTGTCAAATTACACTTGATGTATTACTGAAAACAATGCCTGATGGGTCAGCAAGAGCGTTGGCTGAGATTGATGAGGAAAAGTTAAAAGAGGCCATTGAGGAATATAAAGTAGGTTCAGTATTAAATGTCGGCAGCCATACCTTAAGTCTTTCTGAATGGGAAGGCATTTTGAAGGCTGTACATCGAAATTATCAGCAGGGCTTTTCGAAGGCTCCGATTATTTATGGTGTTGATGCTATTCACGGAGTAAACTATACGATAGGAGGCACTTTATTTCCTCAAGAAATAGGATTGGCTGCAACGTGGAACCCAACATTAGCGAGTAGTTTTGGTAAAATCACAGCCTATGAATTGCGAGCCTCAGGCATTCCTTGGAATTTTTCACCCGTTTTGGATTTAGCACGTCAACCATTATGGTCGAGAACATTTGAAACACTTGGGGAGGATCCTTATTTAGCCTCACAAATGGGTGCAGCAATAGTGACTGGTTACCAAGGAAATGGCGAAATAGATGCTTTTCATGTAGCGGCGTGTATGAAACATTTTGTCGGTTATTCTGCAACTACAACTGGCAGAGATCGAACACCTGCTTGGATTCCTCAAAAATACATGACGGAATTGTACTTACCATCGTTTAAAAAAGCAGTAGATGCTGGTGCCCTAACTGTGATGATTAATAGTGGCGTCGTGAATGGCATTCCAGGCCACATGAATTATGATTTAATCACCAAAACATTAAAGCAAGATTGGGGATTTCAAGGCTTTGCCGTCTCCGATTGGGAAGACTTCATAATGCTTCATACGGTTCATAGAACAGCTCCTACGCTTGCTGATGCCTACATACAATCGTTTAATGCAGGTGTTGATATGAGTATGGTACCACTCAGTCCTCAGTATCAGGAATATTGTAAACTCATGATGGAAGCGGTAAAAGCCGAGAAAATTACGATGGAGCGCTTAGACGATGCCGTGAGAAGAATTTTACGCGTTAAAATGAAACTGGATCTTTTTAAGAATCCAATTCCAACGTTCTCGATGTATCCCGATTTCGGATCAGCCAAATTTAAGAATGTCGCCAAACAAGCGGCAACAGAATCAATAACCTTATTGCAAAATAATGAAGGCACGCTTCCTTTAAACACAAAACAAAAAGTAATGATTGCTGGACCTACAGCTGATAATTTAATTTTTCTTAATGGCGCTTGGACGCATACATGGCAAGGAGTAGAAAAACAATACAATACCAAGGGATGCTTAACCATAAGGGAAGTATTTGAACAAAAGTTAGGGAAAGAAAATTGTCTTTATGCTGCTGGGGCATCACTTATCCTTGACGAAAATGGCTTTGAGAAAACAGTTTATAGCGAGTTAAAAGAATATAACTCAATGCTCGATCAAGCAGATGTTCTTGTTCTTTGTTTAGGCGAGCTTCCCGCTACGGAAAAACCGGGGGATATTCATAGCTTAAATTTAGATCCGCAACAGCGTGAACTTGCGAAGCTTGCATATGCAAAAAATAAAAAGGTTGTACTTGTTCTTTTAGAAGGAAGACCGAGAATTATTCATGATATTGTTGATAGCGCTTCGGCCATTATTCAATGTTATCTGCCAGGAGATTACGGCGCAGAGGCCTTAATTAATTTGATGTATGGAGAGGCAAATTTCAGCGGCAAACTTCCTTATACGTATCCAAAATATGATGGCGTAATCGAATTTTATGACCATCCGAGAAGTGTAGACCGATCAAAGAATGGCCCTTTTGATGCGTATGATCCAGAATGGGATTTTGGATTTGGCTTGTCTTATTCAAAAGTTACTTACTCTAAGCTAACGTTAAATAATTCTACGATGCATAAAAATGATAGCCTTAGGGTTTCAGTTTTTATCCAAAACGAAAGTAATCAGAAAACAGATGAGGTGGTACAATTGTATCTTAGTGACCAATATGCCAGTTTTGTACCTACCGGGAAAAGTCTAAAACGGTTTTCGAAAGTTACGCTTCAAGCGAATGAGCGCAAAGAGCTTGTTTTTTATCTTTACCCCGAAGATCTAAAATTTGCTGATCAAAGAGGAATGGATATGCTTGAACAAGGAGATTACACCCTAACGATTGGCAATCAGTTACTTGATTTCAAATTATTATTGACTAATTAATAGTTTTTTAGCTAATTATGTTAAAAAAACAACCACTTATTGTATTTCTTACTATATTTGTCTTTGAACTATATTAAATTTATATTGTTATTCAGTTTAACTTAAATTATTTTACTATGAAAAAACTATTACTTCTTTTAGCATTCCCAATTTTAGGTGTATCTGCCCAAATTGAGGGAACTTGGAAACTGGCAGGTCAGGCAGGTGCCTTAGCTGTTGGTCCTGATTTGACTAACTTAACTTGGTGGGCCAGTTCAGTGGTTGATGTTACCACTAGAGCTTGTTTGTTCGATGACTCTATTACATTTGCACCTGGAGGCGCTATGACGCATTACATGGACGGAAGCACTTGGTTGGAAGGTTGGCAAGGTGCTCCTGAAGGATGTGGCACGCCTGTCGCTCCTCATACTGGTGGTGCAGCAACGTATGTTTTTGATGCCGCCTTAGGCACACTAACCGTTAATGGTTTAGGTGCACACATGGGATTGGCCAAAGTACACAACGCAGGTGAGCTCACTAGTCCTGCTGGAGCTGTTTCTACTATTACGTATAATGTGGCTTTCTCTAATGGAGGAAATACCATGACTGTCCAAATTAATTTTGGTCCAGGATGGTGGCAGTATGTTTATCAAAAAACAGTAGTTATTAACGCTCCAACACCAAATATCACATTTAAAGTAGATATGAGCCAGTACACTGGCCCTGCATATACTGGCGTATTTGTTAACGGAACATTCAACGGTTGGAATGGTACATCAAACCCAATGTCAGATGCAAATATGGATGGCGTTTGGGAGGCCACAGTTCCAATTGGGGCTGGCGCTATTGAGTACAAGTTTACCCTTGATGGCTGGAATGGTCAGGAACAATTTGTTGGCGGTGAGACATGTACTGTAACTAATGGAGGATTTACAAATCGTTCGTACACTGTTGCTGGTGATGCTGTTTTAGGAACAGTTTGTTATAATAGTTGTACCGCTTGTGCTAGCAATGTTACTTTCCAAGTTGATATGGCTAATTATACTGGTGCTGCTTTTACAGGTGTTTTCTTAAATGGTACGTTTAATGGTTGGTGTGGATCATGTAATCCAATGACGGATGCAAACATGGATGGTATTTGGGATGTTACTCTTCCATTACCAAATGGTGCAATTGAATATAAGTTCACCCTAGATGGTTGGAATGGTCAAGAGCAATTTGTTGGTGGTGAGCCTTGTACAGTAACTAATGGAGGATTTACGAATCGTTCATATACTGTTGCTGGAATAGCTGATTTAGGTGTTGTATGTTTTAACACTTGCGCTGCTTGTGTTTCTGGTATCGAAGATTTATCAAGCCAAGCGGTATCGGTTTATCCAAATCCAACTAATGGAACTCTTGCTGTTGTATCTAATGCATCAGCAATATTGAACAACGTTACAAATATTATGGGTGAAACTGTAATTGCATTAAAAGGCAATGAAAGTAGCATCAATATAGAGAGCCTAAGAGCTGGTATTTATTTCTTGAACTTCACTGTGAAAGGAGAGAACCAAACAATCAGAATAATTAGGAATTAAGGTTATCAATACTTAGTAAAAGGGGCGATTTTTTCGCCCCTTTTTTTTGTCTATAAAATGGGTAATTCAGTTAATTGAATATTTTTTTTTATCTTGTCAGTATATATTAGGATGCCTACACCACAAGACCAATCGAATAATCCCTTGCATGGGATAACGCTCGAGAAAATGCTCACTGAACTCCATGAAAAATTTGGTTGGGAGAAGCTCGCTTATTTTATTCCCATAAATTGTTTTAGTCACGAGCCAAGTGTAAAATCAAGTTTAAAATTTTTGAGACGCATGCCATGGGCTAGAGCCAAGGTCGAAAAATTGTACCTTGACAGAATTGTAAGTGAAAAGCAAAACGGCTTTGATTAATTAGGAATGATTTGAATTAGTAATATACTAAATGTTTCCTTTATGATCCTTATATCTTTTGTACTTTTACTCCATGGATTTTGATATTGAATTACGCTTTAACGCTTTAAAAACTCATCTTGAGCTGACTTTTGGTGGAGGGATGGATGTACAGGCGATTTTATTTTTAATTGGGGTGAATGAATTAGGGCAAGGGCATAAAAATTATACAAAAGCGGAGAAAACAGACCTACTACATATTGCGATTTGTACGCTTTTAGAACCATATGGCTATTACCAATTTGAAGGACGTGACCAAGAAAATTGGCCACATTTTAAGGTGTTAAAAGCGATTCCTGCTATTACCGACCGTGAACAACAACATTTGATTAAAGAAGCGATGATAGATTATTTTATCGCCAACAAATATTATTCGGAATCGGAAGATAATCCCCAATATACTAGTGGGGTTTAGGTCCGATATATTCTATGCAGGGATTTAAACCAACAAAACACTTTTCAGTTAACGGAATGTTTACTTCGAGTTTCAACCTGCCTTTTTTAGCATCAAATGTGGCATCTGCTTCTGTTCGCCATTGAGTAATAGCTTTTTCACTCTTTGGACGATAATAGAGTGTATCGAATATTAAAAAATGTGCATTGATTGCTGGTATTTCCCATGTCTTTTCAATGCGCTTAAGGTAATATTGTCCTTCTTTTAATTCGCCATCATAATTTCCACTCTCATCTAGGCTTATATTTTTAATAAATTTTTGCTCAGCACCAAGTTGTTCAAAAACTGAAAACACCATTTCGGAAGCAGCAATAGTAATCCCTTGAGCTTGCTCCTCTGTAGGCCGTGCACCGCCACAATAGGGTTTATGAATAGTGCCATGCAGATGAATATGAGTAGCTTGACAAGCGCTTATTAAATTCCAGCATAAAAAAATTAAACTGAAATACCCCCATTTCATAGGGATGAAATTTTTTGAAGGGTAATTTCTCTTGCAGCGAGGTCAATTGCAACAAAATCATCGTATTTTGGGGAAAGAATATTTGTCATTTCCTCTACAACGTGTTCATTTAAATCGGAAATAGCTAAAAACGATATTTTATTTTCTAAAAATGCCGCAACAGCAACTTCATTTGCTGCGTTAAGTGCACAGGCAGCAGTCCCTTGCATGTCCATTACTCGGTAAGCCAGATCCAAATTTTTAAACACTTTTCTATCTGCTTGTTCAAATGTTAAAGAAGGATAATCCATGAAATTAAAGCGTGGGAAATTAGTTTTTAATCGGGCAGGATAGGTAAGGGCATATTGTATAGCCAATTTCATATCAGGCAAGCCCATCTGTGCTTTCATGCTCCCGTCTTCAAATTGAACGAGGGAATGGACAATGGATTGAGGATGAACAATAACATCGATTTGTTCGCTCTTTAAGTTGAATAACCATTTTGCTTCAATTACCTCGAGTCCCTTGTTCATAAGCGTAGCAGAATCAATGGTTATTTTTGCCCCCATCGACCAATTCGGATGTTTCAATGCTTGTTCTAAGGTTACTTTTGATAGTTGATCGATAGAATATCCTCGAAATGGTCCGCCTGAAGCCGTCAAGTAAATTTTTTCGATTGGATTATGAAATTCGCCAGTCAAGCATTGAAAAATAGCGGAATGTTCAGAATCTACAGGATAGATATTGACTCCGCGCTCTTTTGCCAATTGCGTAATTAAGGCTCCTGCAACTACTAAGGTTTCTTTATTAGCTAAGGCAATAGATTTCTTTGCATTAATTGCTGAAATGGTAGGCCGTAAGCCCGCATAGCCAACTAAAGCAGTCAATACAGTGTCTACTTCTGTGGATTCAACTACTTGGCACAGCGCATCTTCTCCGCAATAGACATGAATTTCTTCCTGCCACAAGGCATCTTTTAATTTTTTATATTGACTTTCGTCGGAAATAACCACTGAATTTGGCCGAAATTTTAAGGCCTGCTCAATGAGTAAGTCTACATTCTTATGGGCTGTAATTACTTGTAAATCAAAATAGTCTGGATAAGCAACTATTACCTCTAATGCTTGCGTCCCAATGGAACCTGTGGAGCCTAGTATGGCAATTCCCTTCTTCTTATTCATTTGTCAAAATTAACCAATTCAATGTGTTTTTGCATCATTTTATTTTAATCCCGGTGGATGTATAAGAAGCTCCTCCTCCTGGGCTAAAATACCCACCACTGAGTGTAAATTTTGATTTTGAAAGAAATCCTCCTTCAAAATAAGACCCCGAGAAACTTTTTTTATGTAAGGTCCCGTCTTTTTCTAAAAGATAGTTTGTTTCCCCACCATCAGAAATGAAATTCACATAATATTTTTCATCCGAACGTTCTACTTTTAGATCATAATAACTCGTGTCATAGGAAAATACTTGTCCCATCGAATAGCTCTGATTATATTGAATCACGTGGTAAGTCCCAACATATTTACTTCGATAATCATAAATAGGTTTATTACAAGCAAAAAGCAAGAATGAAATAAAAGCAAATAAAACAATGTTTTTCATAGCAATAGTTTAATGGGCTTCCAGCCAATTTTGTGCAAGTTTTAATTCAACTTCCATCGGAACGATTAGGTCAATAGCATTTTCCATCGCAGATTTAACCAATAATTGCATCATTATTTCTTCCGACACATGCACATCAAAAACCAATTCATCGTGTACTTGAAGAATCATTTTAGACTTCACATTTTCGGATTTCATAGCCTTATGAACAGCAATCATCGCTAGTTTAATAATATCAGCAGCGGATCCTTGTATGGGTGCATTAACTGCATTTCGTTCTGCAAATCCACGGACAATTGCATTGGTAGAATTAATGTCTGGCAAATATCTTCTGCGTTTCATAATAGTTTCAACATAGCCTAAATCTCTTGCGTCTGAAACCACTTTTTCCATGTAGGATTTAATCGTTTTAAATTGCTCAAAATAACTATCAATAATAGTTTTCGCTTCTGTTCTAGAAATGGAAAGGTTTTGTGCTAGTCCAAAAGCAGACTGCCCATAAATAATCCCAAAATTTACTGCCTTGGCTGCGCTACGCTGATCTCTTGTGACCTCCGTTAATGGGATTTTAAAAACGGTCGCTGCCGTAGCACTATGAATGTCGAGCCCTTCTTTAAAAGCCGAAATCATTGTTTCGTCCTCACTTAGAGCAGCAATAATTCTTAATTCTATTTGAGAATAATCTACTGCCATGAGTTTAAATTCAGCACCCCTTGCAACAAATGCCCGCCTAATTTCTCGTCCTTTTGCTGAACGAACAGGAATGTTCTGAAGGTTTGGATTGTTCGAACTTAATCTACCCGTTGCTGTTACGGTCTGCATAAAGTTGGTATGTATTCGCCCATCTACGGCATCACAAAGCATAGGTAATGGGTCAACATAGGTGGATTTTAATTTACGAAGCTGACGGTATTCTAATATTTTGGGGATAATGGGATGGTCTTTTTCGTGCTTTTGTAAAACATCTTCTCCAGTCGCATACTGCCCAGTTTTAGTCTTTTTTGCTTTAGATGAAATTTTTAAGTGCTCAAAAAGTACTTCACCCAATTGTTTCGGAGAGTCAATATTAAAGTCTAAACCAGCATCATTTTTAATTTCTTTTTCAAGCTCAATTAAAATAAGGTCTAATTCTTTAGAATAACTATTCAGCGCTGGCACATCGATTGAAATTCCTTCAAATTCCATGTCTTTAAGCACTTCAACTAAGGGCATTTCCATTTTATAGAATAGATCAAACAAATGAGGCTTTTGGATTTCGGGCGCTAGTAATTGTTTTAGCTGAAAAGTAATATCGGCATCTTCACAGGCATAATCTGTGACTTCCTCAGGCTTTAAATCTGCCATATTTCCTTGTCCCTTGCCCTTTTTTCCAAGCAGCGTTTCTATGGAGATAGGCTGATAGTTTAGGTAGTAGGTAGCTAAGAAATCCATGCTTTGCCTAGCTTCCGGATTAATTAAATAATGGGCAATCATGGTGTCGAAGGTTGGTCCAAGCACCTTTCCATCATATCGATTTAAAATTTTTAAATCGTATTTAATGTTATGTCCAATTTTTTCTATCAAGGTGTTTTCAAAGCAGGGTGCAAAAAATCGAACTATTTTTTTCGCCTCTTCAAAGTCTTTGGGAACGGGAACATAAAAAGCCTCTCTTGCTTTGTATGAAAAGGATATACCAACTAGGTCGGCATGTAATGCATCAATACCGGTTGTTTCGGTATCAAAGCAAAGTTGTTTTTGCTGAAGCAGAATCCCTAATAATTCATCGCGTTCTTCCTGTGTGCTGATTAGATGATAGCTTGGTTTCTCACTAACAATGGTTTTGTAAGTGGCCGTCTCAACAGGCTCTTGTGGCTCAATCATGCTTTGCACGCCAAATAAATCAAGCTGATTATTTGTTCCATTCTGTGGATGTGCAAAATCCGTTTGTATCACTAAGTCCTCTCCGAGTATTCGTTTAGCTAAATTCCTAAATTCTAATTCGGTAAAAATGTTTTTTACTTTTTCCGTATCAACATCACACATGATAAGCTTATCTTCATCGAATTCAACATCAATGTCGGTAATAATAGTTGCCAGCATTTTTGATACCATTCCTTGCTCTGCAAATTCGATAACATTTTCCTGTTGTTTTCCTTTTAATTCGTGCGCATTGGCAATCAGGTTTTCAATCGATCCATATTTAGCGATAAGTATTTTCGATGTTTTTTCACCGATACCAGGAATTCCAGGGATGTTATCAGCGGCATCTCCCCATAACCCTAAGATATCGATTACTTGTTCGGGACGCTCTACTTCAAATTTCTCACAAACTTCTTTCACGCCCAATATTTCGGGTGGATTCCCCCCTCTTCCAGGCTTGTATATGAATGTTTTATCACTTACTAATTGTGCATAATCTTTATCGGGGGTCATCATGTACGTTATAAAACCCTTGGTCTCGGCTATTTTAGCCAATGCGCCAATTAAATCATCTGCTTCGTAACCAGCAATTTCCAAAAGTGGAATATTAAATGCTTCAACGATTCGCTTTATCGGAATAATCATGGACCGAATGTCTTCAGGCATTTCTTCTCTGTGCGCTTTGTATGCTTCAAATTGTTCTTGGCGATGGGTTGAACCTCCAGGGGGATCAAAAACAACGGCGATATGGGTCGGTTTTTCAGTTTTGATGATATCAATTAAGACATTTGTAAACCCAAAGGCTGCGGAGGTATTCTCTCCTCTTGAATTAATGCGCGGATTTTTAGCAAACGCAAAATAGGCACGGTAGATTAAGGCATATGCATCTAAAAGAAATAGTTTTTTCGCTGCTTGTGCTGATAACATAGTTAAGGGTTTTTAAATAAATTTCTAATTCCATTTTTAGTTGAAACGCTCTTCGATACATCAATTGGAATTTTTTTATAGATACAAAAAACACCGGCCTTAACGGGGCCTTTGAATTGAATATTTACTGAATCCCGAATGGCCCAAGCCATCATTTTTACCATGGCGCCTGGTTCTAATTCTAAGGTGAGGGGAACAGATAAATCATTTTCTCGCCTGCCTTTCATTTTTACTTTATCGTTTAGCTGTATCTCGCCAAGTTTCTTGTTGTCAACAAGTACATCAAGGCTTGAATTCTTGACTTTGATGGCATACCAGTTCGGATTGGAGATCACTCCATTTATCACAAAGTTAAGGGAACTCCCTTCCATTTTAGTTAATTTGTACCCTTTGAAGGAAACTAATTCTGGTGTTTCAAAGACGGAACAAGCACTTACCGCTATCAGCATAATGCTCCAAATAAAAATTAGTTTTATGGCTTGCATAAGGTCTTGAAGTAGTGGTAAAAGTAAGGAATAGTCTCTATGCCTTTGTAAAAATTAAAGAGCCCAAAATGTTCATTAGGGGAATGAATAGCATCACTATCTAATCCAAAACCCATCAGAACCGTTTTAAGGCCGAGTTCTTTTTCAAACATAGAAACGATAGGAATGCTGCCACCACTTCTGACAGGAATGGGTTTTTTTCCAAACGTTTTTTCATAGGCCATGCTGGCCGCTTTATATCCAATTGAATCAATTGGTGTCACGGCTGATTCTCCCCCATGATGAGGTTTAACAGTTACCTTAACACCTTTAGGGGCAATGGATTGAAAATGCTTGGTAAATAAATCCGTTATTATTTCTGGCGCTTGATTAGGCACTAAACGCATGGATATTTTAGCATTGGCCTTAGACGCAATTACTGTTTTTGCCCCTTCCCCAATATATCCACCCCAAATACCATTTACATCTAAGGTCGGACGAATAGAGCCGCGCTCCATTGTTGTGTATCCTTTTTCGCCATACGTATCTTGTATTTCAAGTGCAGCGCAGTATGCCTCATGAGAAAATGGTGCTTTCGCCATTTCTGCTCTTTCTTCATCCGAAAGATTTATCACGGAATCGTAAAAGCCTGGGATGGTTATTTTTCCTTCTTCATCGTGCAATGACGCAATCATTTCTGTAAGGATATTTATGGGATTCGCAACACAGCCACCATACAATCCAGAATGTAAATCGCGATTTGGTCCAACTACTTCTACTTCAACATAACTTAGTCCTCTAAGACCAGTGGTAATAGAAGGGACGTCGTTCGCCAACATGCCTGTATCTGAAACAATAATGATGTCTGCTTTAAGTTTCTCTTTATTTTGTTTTATAAAAACGCCTAAGTTTACACTTCCAACTTCTTCTTCACCTTCAATCATAAATTTTACGTTACAGGGTAATTCGCCCGATTGTAACATCGCTTCAACCGCTTTTACATGCATGAACATTTGCCCTTTATCGTCGCATGAACCTCGTGCAAAAATGGCACCATCAGGGTGTATTTCTGTTTGTTTTAGTTGAGGTTCAAAAGGAGGGGATGTCCATAAATCTAACGGATCTGCTGGTTGCACATCATAATGCCCATACACTAATACAGTTGGTAATGAATCATCGATAATTTTCTCACCATACACGATTGGAAATCCTGCAGTTTGACAAATTTCGACTCTTTCTATTCCAATTTCCCGAAGGTTTTTGGCGAGAATTTCGGCACAATCATTTACATCTTTAGTAAATGAAGGGTCAGCGGAAACAGAGGGTATTTTGAGTAAGGAAAGCAATTCCGACAAGAATTTTTCCCGATTTTTTTGGATATACGCTTGGCTGTTTAACATCAGTAATATTAATTTTTTAATTATCTTTCGAAAATACTATATTTTTGATGAATGTTTGGCATGAATTGGATTGAAATGCAACTAAAATAAGAAAGTTTAGGTCTAAACGACAAAGTTATATTAAATAAAAAGTCAACGAATGAAGTTAGTCTGTACAATTACCCTATTTTTTAGTGTCTGCGCACACATTTTTTCTCAAAATATTAACGTTACGAGTACCCAAACACCTCAGCAATTGGTTAATAGTGTTCTATTGGGCTCTGGAGTTACGGCATCTAACATCACCATCAATGGTGTTGCTGGAATAGCCAATACACCTTTTGGTAATATTGGTTACTTTACCAATGCGAACGGTACCTTTCCCATGACTTCGGGCCTCGTTTTAACAACCGGAGACGCCATGGGTTCAATGGGCCCTAATTCAAGTGGGACTTCAACCAATCCTGGCGCCTCACAATCTGTGTCTTTCGACCCTGATTTGAATGCCATTGCTAATGGAACAATTACGAATGGCGTTCTTTTAGAGTTCGACTTTATTCCTGCCGGTGATACCCTAATTTTTAATTATCTTTTCGGCTCGGATGAGTACATTGAGTTTGCTCCGCCAAACAATTCTTCATTCAATGATGCCTTTGGTATTTTCCTATGGGGACCGGGTATTTCTGGGCCTTTTACCTTTCCAGGGTATCCCAATGGAGGGGCAAACATTGCGGTTATTCCGGGTGGAATACCTGTTACGATTAACAATATAAATCCGGTTACCAATTCTCAATATTACGTCTTTAATGAATTTCCTCAAGATACATATGGCGATGCCATTCAGTACGACGGGACCACGGTTAAATTAACAGCATCTGCTTCTGTTCAGTGCAACCAAACGTATCACATTAAGTTTGCCATTGCGAATGTTTTAGATCAAGCTTACGATTCAGGGGTTTTCTTAGAAGCAGGATCTTTTTCATCTTCTGCTGTTAGTGTTGCCGTAGCAACAGTTTCGGGAGACACTACGATTGTGGAAGGATGCACCTATGCAGACTTTATTTTTACTCGACCAGATACCCAAATGGGCGACACTCTAATTATCAACTACACGATCAATGGAACGGCAACTCAAGGAGTAGACTATAACAATATGATCAATCCTATTGTATTTTTACCAGGTCAAGATACGGTTATATTGAATCTAACTCCTGTCCAAGACGGCTTGAATGAAGGCTTTGAATCGGTAACAATTATGGTATCCATTATCAATCCTTGTGGCGATACCATCACATCGCAGGGCACTATTTACATTGGCGACGGGCCCATAATAAACATCACAGAGTCGGATGTTCTGGTTCAATGTTTCCCGGACTCAGTATTATTAACTGCTTCGGCCTCTGGGGGCTATGGGCCATATGATTTTGTGTGGACGACATTAACGGGGAGTCCTGTTTCGATCGTTGACTCATTTTATGTTACCGTATCTCAAAATGGTGTCGTTCAGTATTTAGTGACAGCTACTGACCAATGTAATTTTACTCAAACGGATACAGCCACTGTAACTGTATCAGAAACAATATCCATTGACAACATTACCGTGGTAAATTCTTCGTGTGTACCCAGTGGTTCATTGTCTGTTCAAACCTCAGGAACCAATGGAAATGTGACGTATAGCTGGTCTACGGGTCAAACTACTCAATCCATACAAAATATAGTTAGTGCTTGGTATCAAGTGACCGTAACTGATGCGGTTTGTTCAACGACAGACAGTGCATTTGTTGATATTATTGCCCCTCCTGTTGCTAATTTTTCCGCAGTTCCTGTTTCCGGTTGTTCTCCTTTGACGGTTCAATTTACCAACAACAGTCAAAACGGCACCTCGTACAATTGGAATTTTGGCAATGGCCAAACGGCGAATGCTACTACCACCAGTAATCAAAGCATGACGTATACTACACCTGATCCTGAAAGCTACACAGCAACCTTGGTGGTCTCGCAAGGGCAATTTTGTTCGGATACGTTTACACTAGTTATTCAGGTTGATGTGTGCGACTGCAACGACCCTGAAGCAACCAATTATAACCCACTGGCGAATGTTAATGTGCCATCAAATTGTATTTATCCTTACCCGGAAATAAGTGTGCCTAATGTATTCACGCCAAATGAGGATACTAACAATGATGATTTCTTTTTGACATGGACAAATGTCACTTCACTGAATCTGGTTATTATTAATCGATGGGGAAATGTTGTCTTTGAAAAGTTTAGTGATGATTTAATCAATAACAACCCAAGTTGGAATGGCGATTCAGATGGGAAACCGGTAAGCGATGGAATTTATTTTTATAAATTTACAGCCATTGGAATTGGTGGTCAAGAGCTAGAAGGACATGGTTTTATTCATTTGCTTAAGTAGTAAAAAAAACGTAACTTCATAAAAAGAAGTTATGACAAATGAAGAGTTGGGGCAATGGGGCGAGGAAACAGCCTGTAATTTACTAGTATCTAAAGGATATAAAATTGTAGCACGAAATTTTCGCTTTAAGAAGCACGAAATAGACATTGTGTTAAGCAAAAATGATTCATTGATAATTGCCGAGGTTAAGACGCGCCAAACAGCCGAAATTGGTGAGCCATGGAAAGCCGTAACGAGAAATAAACAGCGGCAAATCATTAAAGTTGCTAATTATTATGTGCAATCTCAAGATCGTGAAATAGACGTTCGTTTTGATGTGGTATCAATTGTCCATAATCAGTATCACACTAAAATAATCCATATTGAAGATGCTTTCAGTCCTATTGCTTAAGACTTAAATAGCTGTATCTTTGTCAAAATCTGCTCGCGATGAACACACCTAAAACCTCTAAACGAGGGGTAAAAAGAATGGAGAAGCCAACTCGAAAAACAACGGCAAAACCTACGTCTGAAAAAAAATCGGATACAAAAGAAGTTACAGCTAGGGACAAAAGAAAATACATAGATTATAAGATAAAGGTTAAAAAAGGGGATCCCTTACCTTCATTCAATGAGGACGCCATTCGATTAAACAAATTTTTAGCAAATGCGGGAATTTGTTCAAGAAGAGAAGCCGATGTTTTAATCGCTACGGGTGTTGTTTCTATTAATGGTGTAACCATCACGGAATTAGGCTATAAGATTAAACCAGAAGACGTTGTGCAGTATGATGGCGAGACCATTAATGCAGAGAAAAAACGCTACGTACTATTAAATAAACCAAAAGGGTTTATAACGACCATGGAAGACCCTCGAGGGCGCAAAACAGTGATGACTTTAGTGAGTAAAGCTTGTAAGGAAAGGATCTATCCAGTCGGACGACTCGACCGAGAAACGACAGGATTACTATTGTTTACTAATGATGGCGATATGGCAAAAAAATTAACGCATCCTAGGTATCAATCCAAAAAATTGTATCATGTTGAATTAAATAAATCCGTTAATAAGGCAGATTTCGATAAGCTTTTAAAAGGGGTTGATTTAGAGGATGGTCGATCTAAAGTTGACCAAGTTTCTTTCGTTACAGATGCGTCTTCTAAAGAAGTTGGTGTAGAAATACATTCAGGAAAAAATAGAATTGTAAGGCGCTTATTTGAAGCGCTTGGTTATGAGGTGATAAAATTAGATCGCGTTCAATTTTCCACCCTAACAAAGAAAGATTTGCCACGTGGTATGTATCGGCACTTAACAGAACAAGAAGTTTCTTTCTTGAAAATGTCTAAATCTTTATGAAGCTATTGTCATTGTTTTTAGTAGTTATACTGTTACTTTCGTGCGGTTCTAAGGAACAAATTAAAAGCACTCATCCTTTAGTAAATTATTTTTATCCGTATAGTGAAACCCCTCAAATTTACCTTTATCGTGATGTCGCCAATGGTTTAGAGGAAGAATTCCACAGGGTTTATTCTCTTAAAGATCAGGAGGGCCAGCACATCATTGTTGAACGGTATGCCTCAGACGGCAGGATACTAGAAGCACTAAATTACAATGT
>ENA-UOYL01000190-UOYL01000190.1-marine-metagenome-genome-assembly--contig:-NODE-190-length-23210-cov-2.918255_pt1 | contig 23210 bp, 20 predicted proteins | sample MGYA00238173_ERZ767189 | MGnify/ENA primary metagenome ERZ767189 (study PRJEB28943, sample SAMN06267163) | marine metagenome | isolation source: Columbia River Estuary | place: USA:Columbia River Estuary... | reverse complement strand
AGATCTTGAGACCACCACGAAACAGTTTGTTGTAACGATCTTGATACGTGGCACCCAACACTGTCGAACGATTGAGCAAATAATCCTTCACTTCTTCAGTGAAGTACGAGCGATTGACATCTTGCTGCGGAATGGTGCTGACCTGTTCTGGTATCACGCACTCTGCATCTTTGAGTGTCCTGATTTTTGGTTTCTCCCAACCCACACAAGTTGCCGTGGCTACTTCAGGGGTAATGAGACCGACATCGACTAATCGTGCAAGCACGATCTTGTAGCGCGTGCGCGATGCATCAGGACTCCTGATTGGGTCATAACTCGACGGGGCTTGAATAAGCCCTGCAAGAAATGCCCCCTGGGTAACAGTCAGTGCTGATACCGGAGCACCGAAATACACCTCGGCTGCCGCTTGCAAGCCGTACGCATTGTTGCCAAAAAATACCGTGTTTAAGTAGCGCTCAAGAATGAGTTTTTTGGGCACTTGCTTTTCCAGCATCACGGCATAGCGAGACTGCAACACCTTGTATCGACCGTCTCTATCAAGACCAGCGAGAAAGTCGTTTTTCACAACCTGCTGAGTGATGGTTGACGCGCCCTGACGAGTCGACCCCTGTGTATTGGCCAATGTGGCGCGCACGACAGCGCGCAAGTTGACTCCATCGTGGCTATAAAAAACAGCGTCTTCAACTGCCAAGATCGAGGCAATCACGTCCACTGGCACGCTGTCGACAGGCGTCTTTTGCGTATTTTCTTTTTGAAAAACACCGATCTGTTCGCCAGCAACATCAAACAGCACGCTGCGTTGCGACAAGCCCGCAAAACCTGGAAGTTGCACCGGTATTTGGCTGTGCGCGTTGAGGATTCCCCACACCTGCGGAGCCATGCCAGTGACCAAGGCAGTAATGCTTAAGGCACCTGCCAACATCACGATGAGGAGGCGCTGGATCGTCCTGAGTTGGGGATTCACGGCACCTCCCACGATACTCTTTGCCCGTGACTTCTTCCCGACAGTTCCCCATCAAGCCTTTCCGATTCGGCGTTCAGGCGTCATCTCAACCAGACCGCAAGTCGTGGATCGATCTTGCCAAGCGCACTGAGGCAGCAGGGTTTGACGTGCTGACCATGCCCGATCACTTCACCGATCAACTCGCACCAGTACCCGCACTCATGAGCGTCGCTGATGCAACAACCAAACTTCGTGTTGGCGCTCTTGTGTGGGACAACGACTACAAACATCCAGTTGTCTTGGCTAAAGAACTCGCAACAATGGACTTGTTGTCAGATGGACGACTCGAACTTGGCATCGGCGCTGGCTGGATGATCAGCGACTACGAGCAATCAGGTATTCCATACGAGCGCGCAGGCTTACGCATTGATCGCATGATCGAAGGCATCGACGTGATGAAGGGTTGCTTCGCGCAAGGCGCATTCTCTTACGCTGGCAAGCACTACACCATCACTAATTACGACGGACTTCCAAAACCATTACAAGCACCTTGCCCACCAATCCTCATCGGTGGCGGTGGCAAGCGTGTGCTGACCTATGCAGCACAAGTTGCGGACATCATTGGCATCAATGCAACCATGAGCGCAGGTGCAGTCGGACCTGAAGCAATTTCGACAATGACCGCCGAGGCCGTTGATGGAAAAGTCGACATCATTCGCGAAACTGCGGGCGATCGCTTCAATCATGTCGAGATGAATATTCGTGCATTTCTGGTCAACATCACCGATGATGCAGCCGGCGCAATTTCGCGCCTTGCAAAAGGAATGGGTGTCGAAGAATCAATGGTTGCCGAAACACCGTTTGCCCTCATGGGGCCTCCTTCAAAACTGATCGAAGACCTGATTGCTCGTCGCGAGCGCTGGGGTTTTTCGTATGTCATCGTCGGTGGCGAAGATGTCGAAAAATTTGCGCCAGTGGTTGCTGCACTCTCTGGCAAATAATTGCCAGTACAGATCTAGCGAGCTATTTCGTTTTCGTCTGGCGTGATGCCATTTGGCGGCAGACGTTCGCCACGTGCCAACGGAAAATATTTGTGATGCCAACTGCCCGTCACTTCATAAATCGCAGTTCCCTTTGTGCCGTCAGAAGTCGTCACCACCATTTCGTTTAAGCCACCACCGAGTGCTGCACCAGTGCGATTGGTGATGTCGCTGTAGCGCTGCGCCCATTTGCCTTGTGCGGTAACCGTAATTTTTCGGCCACCCTGCAATGTGAAGTGCACTACGCCACCAAGTCCGCGCACGTTTTCGCCAAAGCGGTCATACGACGTTTCGTTACCGTTCTCGTCTTGCCACTGCAAGTCGTGCTCAAACCCGATAACAGGAATCGGGTCGCTGCCATCAGACGGCGCAAAGCATCCATCGGTGTACACACGTGCACCATTTGGATATTCCCAATTCCAAACACCGAGCATGCCTTCTGGAAGCTGAATCGCCAACCACATCCACATCGGGCATCTGCCGTGTGCACGAATGCCCCATGAGTGGTCACGTTGTCCCCACCAGTTTTCAACTTTGTGTGTCTGACCTTTATATGTGTAGGTGCCGTTATATGTGCCGCTCTGAAACATGTGCGACTGATCCCACACAACTTCATGTCCTGCTTTCATCGTGCCACGGCGCAATTGGTATGGCTGGGTGCGGGCAGTAAATGTGATGTCGAGCGTGGCCGAAGTTGCTGGAGACTCAACAACTTGCAGCCTGATCTTCTTGAGTGGCTCAATAATGTCAATCGTGACGCCACCAACCTTAAATATGTCTTGGTCGCCGTCCACGGTTCGCACATGCTTGGTGATCAGCGGGTTTCCACCCACCCGACCCAGTTGCAGCGAGTCCATCTCGCCCCGAGCGGGGAAATGGGCAAGAGTTGAAATCACTACATCGCCCGGTCCATCGGGCCGCTGCATCACAAAAAAGAGACTCTCTCGCCATTCGTGGTGATACATCACTGTGTTTGGAAACGGCTCCGGAATCTGGTGTGCGAAGCGTTCATCGAGCGGAGTGAATCTACTCATGACAAGAAACTCATGGCTTCTAGTTGCAGTATTTGTTGACCATGTCGATTGGCCATTGCCATAAACATTTCATCCCCTCGCTCGGTCTGTTGCACCAACATTGAAGCAATAATTGCCATCACGAACCCTCCAAAAGAAAATAATCGATACTGTCGCCAGGCTTCCTCTTTTGTGATCCCAACTCCGTAGGTATTTATAACAGACACGAAGTGATCAACCACTTCACGCTCGCGATCAACACGCACTTCTGGCAATAAAGCTGACCCGACAAAATAGGAAAGGTCGCTGATTGCAACGCCCTCGCTCGCAGTCTGCCAGTCCAGAATGGCAACACCACGATTTCCTTCCCACTCACCAAACAGCAAATTGTCCAACCGAAAATCACGATGCACCACCGTGTTTGGTTTGGGTTGCGCGGCAATGTATGTAGGAAATTGATTTACGAGCTGTTGGCCGACTTTGACCACTTCGCTATCGATGCGACCTTCAAAACGTTGACAAAAAGCCGGGTACACGCCTTGCAACAGTTGCGAAGTGAGATCTGCCGAATCTGTGCCGTTGCGATGCAACCATTCATTGTTTTGTATCAACCGGCTCTCCCAAAGCGAACCATGAAGTTTTGCCATCTCAGTAACCGCCAACATGGCATCATCGACACTGCAGCCACCAAGTTGATCACCCTGTTTGGCTGGTGCCAAATCTTCGAGAAGCAATAAAAACTCGTCGTCATGTGCTGAATACTCAACGTGATAACAATCGGGCACACGCGCATCGACCACAGAACAGATTTCTGAATAGAAACTTGTTTCGACTTCATAGCAACGAGTCATGCGAGATGCAGCACGGCTTGCGTCATTGGCTTTAGGAACCTTGGCGATCAATGTTGCAGGTGCAGAATCATTTCCAGTGTGTTGCATGGTCACACGCAGGCTGTCAGCCATCTGACCAGTTCCAATCGGACTCGTGGAGAATGCCGACACCGAAACGCCAGGAAATCTTTCCTGCAATGATCGAGTCAGTACTACTTCGTCCACAATCCCCCAGCCTCTATCGATCAGACTATTTCATCGAACAGGGCGGGCTTCAAACGAAAATATTTTGCCGACCCCTCCCGAATCGGACATTTGCTTCAACTTCAGATGCCCATCGCGTGGATGGCGAACCATCGTCAAGTTGGGGCAAACCCTTGTAGCGAGCGAGTCAGAGGCGATTACTTGATGCAAATAGGCTCATTATGTTTGTGCTCTAGGAATGCCCCTCGGCCCATTGCCGAATTTGCCCAACTTAGACAAATATGTGCTATCCGTCAGAAAATCTCATAGTCTTAGTAACGGATTTGCCACCTAGGCAAGTTCGTTACAAATCAAAACAAAACAAAAGAAAAGAAAAGAGAAAATCCAATGCGAGGTACCGTTAAATTTTTCAACGCTGAGAAGGGTTATGGCTTCATCTCACGTGATGGTGGCGAAGACGTATTCGTACACTTTTCCAACATCAAGGGCGAAGGCTACAAGTCTTTGTTCGAGGGGCAAGCCGTAGAGTTCGACGTTGCACCGGGCCGCAAGGGTGAAGAAGCCCAGAACGTCGTTGTTGTCTGACGATCAGAGGCTCTAAGAACTAGTTGATCGGATCGATCGGCGTGTCTAAACCGCACGCCGATTCGATCTGCTCAGCGATTGATAAGCAACGCAAGTCGGTGTAACGAGCACCAATTACCTGCACTCCAACTGGAAGCGAGTCGGCCATTCCGCCCGGCACCACCACTGCAGGAAGTCCAAGCAAATTTGCTGGCAACACAGGTCGCATCAACTCAACAGTTGCGAGCGCGCTTGCTTCATCTTCGATATCGAAGTTAAACACAAAAGGTGGCTGTGTCCATGTTGGCGATAGCAACACTGGATAATCCTGAAACCACAAGCTCCAGCGACGGCCAAGTCCATTGCGTTGTACTTGCGCATTTGCCCATGCTGCAAGATCTACTTTTGCACGATTGAGCGTAGTGAAATCAACAAACTTTCGACCGCCCTCTCCCATCGCCATTTCAAGCAATGGGCGTTGCAACTCATATTCTCCATAGAGCTGCGTCTTCCACACTTCGCACGCCAGTTCAAAATCTGGCGGATTTATTTCAACCACGTCATGTCCAGCGTTCGATAATGCATCTGCTGAATTGCGCACCACGTCAGCAACTCCTGCATGTGTGCTTCCGCCTGGCGGTGTTGCCATCACAGCAATGCGTAACTTTTGTCCAGGCTGCAAGTCGGTAAGCATGGCAGGCACACTGATCGGATCACGTGGGTGCTCTCCAGCAACGACCATAAAACCGGCTCTCACATCTGCAATACGTCTGGCCATCACACCCTGGATGAGCATTAGCTGCGAACTCAGTCCAGCATCTTCGATTGGAAATTGGTTTGCGTCAGGAATCACTCCAGTTGACGGCTTAATCGCAGCGATGCCGCAGCAATGAGCTGGGTTGCGTAGCGAGCCGCCAATGTCATTGCCTAATCCAATTGGTGACATGCCACTGGCGAGCGCAGCACCTTCACCACCGCTCGAACCACCTGCCGTGCGGTCAGATTTCCATGGGTTTTTGGTGCGACCATACAGTGAGGAATCGGTATGAATTCGTAGCCCTAAGTCTGGAAGGTTGGTGCGACCAATCGGGATTGCTCCAGCGCCGAGCATGCGATCAACAGCTGGCGCATTGAGCAAAGGGATTGCTTCGGCAAGTGCCGGAATGCCCTGTGTGGTTGGATACCCAACGACATCAATGTTTTCTTTGATCGTAAATGGCACGCCGTGAAACACGCCCAGATGATCGCCAGCCTTGACAGCGGCGTCAGCAGCATCTGCACCTGCGCGGGCCTCATCAGCAAGCACTCGCACGACTGCGTTGACATGGCCATTGACTTGCGCGATGCGCTCGAGATGAGCGTCTACAACCTCTCGGCTAGTTACTTTTTTTGATCGAATATCGGCTGCAAGTTCAAGAGCCGATTTACGCCATAGTTCGTTTGCCATATTGTCCCCTTGGTTGCTCTCTAATTTAGTCCCGCCATCCATCCCAGATCTCATCGCACATCTCATCGCAACTAGATTTGAGCGATGTTCAAGAACCAGCGCGCACTCGGCTTCGCGTTGGTTTTCCTTTCCAGCTTGGGCTTCTCGATGGCGCCAACATTTTCTAAGCGCGCGTATGAATCTGGCGCCAATACCGTCGGCGTGCTTATCGTACGTTTCACCATTGCAGCAGTGTTGATGTTGCTGATTCGCCAGTTTTCAAGCGGCCAACGCGTCTGGCCAAAGCCCCGCTTGATGTTTGACCTGTTCTTGCTCGGAGCAATCGGCTATTCGGGTGCCGCGTTTTTTTATTTCACTGCCATCGAAGACATGTCAACCGGAGTCTCCATCGTCATTTGGTATATCTACCCAGTTTTTGTTGTGCTCATTGGTTGGGCAGTGTTTAAGACGAAACCAAAACGTCAAACTATTTTTTCTCTCATTTCAGCAATGATCGGCGTTGCCATCACTGCTGGTCAACCAGGCAACGCCACAACCAAAGGTGTCATCCTGGTGCTTCTCTCCTCACTCACCTACACGTTTTACACACTGAATGGATCGCGCGCGTTTAAGAAAACCGACCTCTACACCGGTGTAACTTTTGTGATGACCGGTGCCGCAACAGCATTTTGGCTCTATTGGTTGCTTGCCCCATCTTCCACCCCAGTCACGTTTCCACAACAAACATCAGGCTGGGTCTGGATTGGTACTCTTGCCATTTTTTCGACCGTACTGAGCACCTCAACCCTGTTTGCCGGACTCAAGATCCTTGGCCCAAACACAACCTCGGTCGTCAATACAGTTGAACCTGTGCTCAACATCATTGCCGGAATTTTATTTCTCAATGAAGTATTCAGTCTGCAACAGGGTGTCGGTGCTGTGTTCGTAATTGGAGCACTCGTCTATTTGGGCGTGCACGAGACGCGCTCGCAACCACCGGTGGTTTTGCAATGAACATGCCCGTAGCACAGCAACCCAAAAACGTGATCGTGCTGTTGCTCGACAGTCTCAATCGCCACGAGCTCGGTGCATATGGCGGCACATCATTCGACACACCAAATATTGATCGTCTTGCGGCGCGCTCACTCAAGTTCACAAACCACCACACCGGATCGCTGCCGTGCATCCCGGCTCGACACGACATCTTGGTTGGTGCATGGGACTTTTTGTGGAAGCCATGGGGCTCTATCGAAATCTGGGAAGAAGCCATCACGGTTGCGCTTCGTCGTGCCGGCGTAGTGACAAACCTGATCACCGATCACCCGCACCTTTTTGAAGTTGGCGGAGAGAACTTCCACTCCGATTTCACTGCGTGGTCGTATGAGCGCGGTCACGAAAGTGATGCGTGGAAGACACGACCAGATGCAAGCTGGATTGGCGCACCGACATTTGGTAGAGGCCACACGCACTACGACAACTCGCGCGGATGGTTCAAGGGTGAAGAAGATTACCCAGGCCCTCGCACCATGCAGGCCGCTACGAAGTGGTTGCTGGAAGATTCTCCGCATCACCGCGCCAATGGCGAGCGCTTCATGTTGTTCGTCGACGAGTTTGATCCGCACGAACCATTTGACACACCAGAAGAATGGGCGATGCGTTATGACGATACGTGGGAAGGCCCGCACATGATCTGGCCACCGTATGCCGTCAATGCCCAGGCCGATGGCGTGATCACCAAACGTGAAGGCCACCAAATTCGTGCGCAGTACGGTTCAAAACTTTCAATGATCGACCACTGGCTTGGCAAAGTGCTCGATGCTCTCGACACCACCAATGCCTGGGCAGACACCGCGGTGATTCTGTGCACAGATCACGGTCATTATTTAGGCGATGTTGACGAGCAAGGCCGCGATGTGTGGGGCAAACCATCAGTGCCCGTTCACAAACCGCTTGGTCATATTCCATTGATTGTTGCCTGGCCAGGCACTGCACCGACCAGCATCGACGCACTCACGACATCTACCGATATTCACGCCACGCTTGCCGATGTGTTTGGTGCAACGATCAATCACCGCACCCATGGCTCGTCACTTGTGCCGCTCATCAGTGGCGCTGCCAAATCAGTGCGAGATTGGTTGCTCACCGGCGTGTGGGGTCGCGAAGTACAACTCGTGACCGAGCAATGGCGCTACACCCGCGGTCCAGTTGGCGCCAACACTCCGCTCTCGATGTGGTCAAACCGCTGGAGCACAATGCCTATTTCAAAGTATCCAAACTTGAGATTGCCCGTGCCCGACGAGCGAGCATTCCTCGACAAGATGCCTGGCTCAACCATTCCAGTTATCCGTCAACCATTCCGCGAAGGCGATCTCTTGCCATTTTGGGCGATGGGCAAAGATTTTGAACACTTGTTGTTCGACCGTCGCGAAGACACTGCCGAGCGATCAAATCGCGTTGATGGCAAAACCGAACAGGATGCGACAGAGTTGTTGCGAGTTGCACTACACAGTGTTGATGCGCCAGAAGATCAGTTGCTCCGCCTCGGTCTCAATTAATTTAGTTAAAACATCCGCGCAATCTCGTACAAGCCAGCGCGTACAGCGTTTCTTTTTTCGGAGATCGTTTTTCCTAGTCGCACAATCACCAAGTCGCGTTCGGGCAACACCAAAATCTGTTGGCCTTCGTAGCCCGATGCAACGAGTGAATTTGGTTCGCCGGGCTGTGTCCACCAATGTGCGCCATAACCCTGACCGGTCTCGTCATCGATCACCGTTTGTGCTCGAGCATGATCAACCCACCCAACTGGCAAGATTCGCTTTGTGCCGCACATGCCATCGCGTAGATACAACTCGCCAAACTTGGCAAAGTCCCTTGCAGTTGCATACACATATGACGAGCCCACAAATGTTCCGGCAGCGTCAAACTGTGCTGTTGCACTCGACATGCCGATCGCATCAAATAGACGCGTCTGAATAAATGCATGCGTCGTGTCGCCAAGTACATCGCCCAACAGCCGGGTAACGATGTTGGTGGTGCCAGACGAGTAATACCACTCGCTTCCTGGCGTGCTTGCCAACGGTTGATTCATTGCATGAGCAGCATGATCCTCTTTGCCGCTACCAAACAGCATGTCGATCACATCCGATTCATTGCCCACCACATAATCCTCAATCCAGGCAAGACCACTGCGCATCTCGAGCAAATGTTGCAACGTGATCAGCCTGCGGTCATCGTTTTGCCATTGGGCAATTCCTGTGGGTGCCTGCACATCGAGCAACCCATCCATTTGCGCCATACCCACTAGCGCGTGTGTAATCGACTTGGCCATCGACCACGAAATCAACGTCGTGTCGGCAGTGACTCCACCGGCATAAGCCTCGGCCACAACTTGTCCACGATGTTGCACAACTACGGCGAGGGTTGTGTCGGTTTCAACATGGTCGCCCACCAGTGACGCGACTCTGGCATCGAGTCCCTGCATTTGGTTCACCTACCGAACAATAGTGGTCTGCGTCTCGTTGCCCAACAACTGCGGTTGCATGAAGGCAATCTCACGATCACACAACTCGGCGACATCGACGAGATCGTGGGTCACAACAAATTTGGTTCCAGGTAATGACTTCAATTGGTCTCTTAACCAACTGCGCACTTCGCGACGAGCGTCTACATCGAGAGCCGAAAGCGGCTCATCCAATAAGACCAATTGAGGCTTGTTGATCAATGCCCTCACGAGGGCAACACGCTGTTGTTGACCACCCGAAAGCTGCGTGGGTTTCATTTGAGCCAGATGACCAATGCCATGCTGCCCCATTGCATCAATCGCAAGTTGTTGGGCCTGTTGTCGACCAACTCCTGTTGCCATCAGCGGATACGCGACATTGTCAAGTGCTGACAAAAACGGCAGAAGCACGTTGTCTTGAAAAACCATTCCAACATTTCGTAGGTGTGCAGGAACAAAAATTTGGTTATCGACATCGTCCAACACAATTCCATTCACCTGCAGAATGCCAGCATCAAGAGGCAGCAGACCGGCCAGCACTCTCAGAAACGTCGTCTTGCCAATGCCATTCACACCGCTGATCGCAACAATTTCGTCACCAACAGCAACATCAATATCAAGAATGAGACGGCCTTGGCGCACGGAGCCTTTCAACGTCACACTCATGAGCGCCTACCCATCCAACTTCCACGCATGGCCACAAGCACGGCAACGCATATTGCAAGCAAAACAAAACTCAATGCGTAGGCAGCCTCAGGATCACTCTCGAGCAGCAAATAGACAGCGAGTGGCGTTGTCTGAGTTCTTCCCTCAATGTTTCCGGCAAATGTGATGGTCGCACCAAATTCACCAAGCGCCCTAGCCCACGCCACCGCAACTCCGGCAATCAACGAAGGCGCAAGAAGCCTGAGCGTCACTTTCCGAAATCTCTCACTTGGCCCCAACCCCATCGTCGCAGCAGACTCTTCAAAGCGAGGGTCAATTGATCGCAATCCACTCTCGACTGCCATTACCAAAAATGGGAGCGCCACAAATGCTTCGGCGACTACAACTCCGAGCGGAGAAAATGTCAGTTGCAAGCCAAACACATCAAACAACCAGCCACCGATCAGACCATTGGATTTTCCGTAAGCACCGAGCAAAGCAACACCACCAACCACTGGAGGCAACACCATTGGCAGCATCACGAGCGCGCGCACCATCGATCGACCACGAAACTCGATGCGCGCCAATACCCATGCAAGTGGCAACCCGAGCACCAATGCAATCATCGTTGCAACCACCGAGGTGATCAACGACAGCCGCAGTGCTTCAGATGCTGGCCCGCTTGTGACAGCACCAAAGATGCCAGACCAAGCAACGCGTTTAAGTAGCCCTACTAGGGGCAACAACAGAAACAACAAAGCACATGATGCTCCAACCCAGACAAATGGTGGCGTCTCTGCACCAACTCGCCGCTTTTTCGTGCTCATGGGCGCTGGAATCCGAATGACTTCAATATTTGCCAACCTTGCTCAGACAACACGAAGTCAATGAATGCTTTGGCATTTGCAGGGTTCTTTGATCCTCGTATTGGTGCGATGCCATACATCGCTTTCACATTTTGAGCGCTGGGTATGTCGATGCCGACAACAGTCTTCTTTGCCGCCGACACATCGGTCCTGTACACAATTGCCGCATCGGCATCACCGTTTGCAACAGCAGACAACGTTGCTTTCACATCGATGCCTCGTGTCACTTTTGATTCGGCAATCACCACACCCGCTCTGGTCAGCACACTTGAGGCATACACACCACACGGCACAGTTTTGCCACACAAGGCAATAAACGAAAGCGAAGTGAGGTCTGCTACCGAGCGAACAGACTTTGGATTACCTGGTTTCACCGCAATCGCCATCGTGTTTCGTGCAAAGACTTTCGGAGTCACCACCACATTGCCAGAGGCAACGAGCTTTTCGAGATTGGTGAGGTCGGCAGATGCCATGATGTCACTCGGCGCACCAGACTGAACTTGGGCGATCAAAGTCGATGAAGATCCGAAGTTGAGACGCACTTTGACACCCTTGTTGACTTTGCGAAACTGTTTTGCAAGTTCAGTAAATGCATCGGTTAATGAAGTGGCCGCCGAGATGGTCAGATCACCTTTAAGTTTCGACACTTCCACAATCGGGGATGCATGCACAGCCGTTGGCAGCAGTGATGCCAAAACCACTGCCACAACCATCAGGCTCAATCGCTTCAACTCGTCCCCTTCGGTATGATTAGTAACAATGAGACTATATGAGCCATCTGTCCTCGATCAAATAGTTCTGGCATTAATTGGCGAAAAACCACGCCATGGTTTCGCAGTTTCCAAAGAACTCGAGACAGATCCATCACTCAGTGCAGTTATTCGAGCACGTCGACCTCTCGTCTACCGCTCAATCAATTCGCTCGTCGATGCCAAGTTGATTCGTGAAACAAAAACAGAGCCAGGCGATCAGGGCTCACCACGAGTCATTTATGCCACCACTGCTACCGGTAAGAGCACCACCACCAAATGGCTCAATGACACTGTCGACCACCCTCGCGATGCTCGGATCGAGTTGCTCGCAAAGTTTGTGCTGCGCAATAGGCGCGCCATGAGTAACAAACAACTAGCAACACGGCAACGAAAGCTCTTCGAGCGACAAGCAGCCAACTTACAAGTAGCCGCAAATTCGGCAACCGACGATGTGCGGCTGGTTGCTCTATGGCGCGTTGAAAACATCAACGCGATGATTCGCTTGCTAGACGTTGTTGTTAAGGAGTAATTGCCGCTCTCTGTTCTGGATCGAGATTGGCAACAAATGCCTTGGGCAAACTCTTCACCTGTAGCGGCGTGAGTTTCTCCAATTGTTCCACCGTCACACCATCAGCCACGCCTGGTTTAAACGCAGCCAACTGTGCAGGTTTGAGCGCACCGAATGTCGCTGCATCAAGTTGGCCAACCTGATCTGGTTTCAATGCACCAACAGCAGCAGGTAGTAATGCTGCAGCCTGAGTTGGCTTCATTGCCTCAAAGGCATCTGGTGGAAGTGCCGCGACCTGATTTGGCTTCAATGCGCCCATTGCTTGCACTGGCAACTCTGTCAACTGTTCGGGCGACATTGCGCCGAGCGCAGTTGGCGTGAGAGCACTCATTTGTGCAGGTTTCATTCCAGCAAATGCTTCTGCGGGCAGAGCATCCACCTGATCAGCCTTGATTGATTTAAACGCAGCAGCTGGCATTGCACCCACCTGTTGTGCGCTCAAGTCCACCAATGCTTCGGGTTCGAGTGCAGCCATTTGGGTCGGCTTAATCGCAGTAAATGCATTGACTGGCATTGAACCAATTTGGTCCGAACTGAGCGAACCAAATGCAGCAGGTGGCAATGAACCAACTTGCGTTGACTTCATTGCGCCAAATGCCTCTGGCGGCAATGCATCGATCTGATCGGCTTTGATTGCAGTAAATGCTGCAGCCGGCAATGCACCAACTTGTGTTGGCGCCATCACTGCGAGCGCATCGGGTGGCAATGCTCCCAATTGTGCTGGCTTCATCGCAGCAAATGCAGTTGGCGGCATCGCGCCGACTTGTGCGCCACTGAGAGAACTAATCGCAGTAGCAGACATCGCTGCCACTTGACCGGTCTTCATTCCAGCAAAAGCCTCTGGTGGCATTGCATCCACTTGATCAGCCTTAAACGATGCAAATGCAGTTGGCGGCATCGCGCCGAGCTGTGTTGGCTTCATTGCTTCAAATGCTGCTGGTGGCATCTGCCCCATTTGTGCTGGTTTCATCGCAGCAAACGCCGCAGGTGGCATCGCCCCAATCTGATCCGCGCTCAATGCAGCAAACGCCGCAGGCGGCATCGCGTTCATTTGATTTGGTTTCATCGTCGCAAACGCCTCTGGTGGCATCGCCCCAACTTGATCTGGTTTGAAACCAGCAAAGGCTGTTGGTGGCATCGCCCCTACTTGCGAAGCATTCATTGCCTCAAACGCCGCAGGCGGCATTTGTCCCATCTGGTTTGGTTTCATCGCAGCAAACACAGCCGGAGGCATCGCGCCTACTTGTTGCGCATTAAACGAACCGAACGCCGCAGGCGGCATCTGCCCCATCTGGTTTGGTTTCATTCCAGCAAATACCTCTGGAGGCAATGCTCCAACCTGATCTGGTTTAAATCCAGCAAACGCTGTTGGTGGCATGGCCTGAAACTGTTGTGGGCTGAGTGCCGAAAAAGCATCGGTCGAAAGTCGACCAACGTCGGTTGGTTTGAAGTTGTTAAAAGCGTTTGCTGGCACCTGGTTCATATTCCAACCGTTTAAAGCACCAACCAACGCTGAGTTGTTTGTGCCGTTTGTTGGGGCGTTAAGTTGAGCAGGATTCAATGCCTGTTGCGGCAATGCGTTTCTCTGCTCTGGGCTCATCGAGGCCAACACTTCCGGAGTCAATGACCTAAATTGATTTGGCGTAATTGCTGCCAACGCATTATTAGGAATCACGTCCATCTGTTTTGCGCTCATCGATCCAAACGCCGACGATGGCAATGCAGCAAACTGATTTGGTTGCATGCCGGCCATCGCCGATGGTGGTAATGCGGCGAACTGATCTGGTTTGAAACCGTTCATCGCACTCGGTGGCAACGCAGCAAACTGACCTTGTTGCATTCCCGACATCGCGTTTGGTGGCAACTGCCGCATCTGCGTCGAACTCATCGCCGACATGGCCGTCGGTGGGAGTGCAGCAAACTGATTTGGCTGCATGCCGGCCATTGCCGTTGGTGGCAACGCATTCATCTGCTGTGGACTAAATCCACCAAAAGCATCTGGTGGCATCTGACCCATCTGATTTGAATTCATTCCACTAAACGCATTCGGTGGCATCGCGCTCACCTGTTGCGGACTAAATCCACTAAACGCATTCGGTGGCATCTGCTGCATCTGTGTTGGCTTCATCCCACTAAACGCCGCAGGCGGCATCGCATCAATCTGATTTGGATTAAAACCAGCAAACGCATTCGGTGGCATCTGCTGCATCTGCTGCTGACTCATGCTGGCCATCGCCGATGGCGGCATCTGACCCATCTGATTTGGTTTCATTCCGCTAAACGCATTCGGTGGCATCGCATCGATCTGCTGTGGGCTAAAGCCACTAAACGCATTCGGTGGCATCTGCTGCATCTGTGTTGGCTTCATCCCACTAAACGCCGCAGGAGGCATCGCATCAATCTGGTTTGAATTAAAACCACCAAACGCATTTGGTGGCAACTGTTGCATCTGCTGCTGATTCATTCCTGCCATCGCCTCTGGGGGCATTTGGCCCATCTGATTCGACTTCATTCCACTAAATGCCTGCGGTGGCAAAGCCGCCATCTGATCGGGCTTAAAGCCCGACATTGCATCGGGTGGCAACGCACGCATCTGACTCTGATTCATATTTGCCATCGCCGACGGTGGCAATGCACCAATTTGCGACGGGTTAAATCCGGCCATCGCATCGGGGCGAATTGCAGCAAACTGATTTGGATTCATATTTGCCATCGCCGACGGCGGGATTGCTCCCATTTGATTTGGATTAAAGTTCGCAAACTGATTCGGGTTGATGCCCGCCAGCTGATTCGGGGTCATCGATCCAAATTGTGCAGGCGGCATGGAGTTACCCGGCTGGAAGACAAATGCAGGACCTTGATGTGGATTAAACGGCTGTGGACCCAGGTTCGGATTGAACGGCGCTGTTCCCCCAATCGGATTAAACGGCGCTGTTCCCCCAATCGGATTGAACGGTGCCGGCCCGCTCGGTGCCGGCCCAGCAGGAACATTGGTCGCAAAACTGAATGAAAAGGCCAAATTCAAGTTTCCACTGCTATCAGAAAATGCACCTGCTGGAACGCTCACAATGAATGCGGCATTCGCAGCCAAGATACTGGCAGGAGTAAAAGTCGCAGTAGTTGACGAGATAGTCACACCGGATGCAACATCAAACGTTGTTGAGGACCCCCCTGTTTGTGCAAGGGTGATGTTGCCCGTTCCTGCCGAGATGCCCTCCGAAAAGACCATCGAGATTGAGCGTGGACCGTTGCCAGCATTGTTGAGCACAGCAAATGTAGTCATTCCACTTGGCGGATCCGACATCATCAACGCAGGTTTCACCGTGTCAACGCCAGTCGTAAACACATACGTTGAATCGAGATAACCGGCATAGAAGTTGCCAGCGGCATCCATGATCGCGTCGTTCGGGATTCGTATGTAGTACTGCGTGGGAACCTGCGGAGCCGCATACCCACCCGAAACCGCTGCAGAGGGGACGTCGTCTGTGTCGGTCTTTGCATACGTAAACGTAGTTGTAGTTGGCACTGATGCAACTGAAACTATTCCGTTAAAGGTTGCATCAATACCACCAACGGCGACGAGGTCGCCTACAGCAAAACCGTGCACTACCGAAGTTGTAAGTGTTGCAACGTTTGAGGTCAGCGCCTTATTTGACACATTTAGGTACGATCCGATTGCACCACCAAAATCAACTGGGCCAGTCGCCACATCGGCAGCAGTCTTTGCGTAGGTCAATGTTGAAGCAGAAGCGCTCAACAACGTAAACCTGCCATTAAATGTTGCATCCACACCAGAAACCACGATCGTTGCTCCTGTTGCAAATCCATGTGCAGCCGTTGTTGTCAAAGTTGCCACATTGGACGTGAGCGACTTGGTTGCAACAGCCTTTGTTGGTCCGTCCAAATCACGTGTGGGGTTGATCGTGATTGACTTATTGGAGTTTCCAAGGATCACTTCACCTGATGCGCCAGCACTGGAAATAGTCGCAATTCGACCGGTCGCGTTGTTGTCAAGCCTCTTAAATGCAATTATTTTCGTATTAACAAGAGTGACTGATTCGTTAAAACCGAGTACGAAACTTGAGTCACGTGCTACACCTACCGAGTTAGGAAATGGCATTCCTCCCATCAAAGTTGGAGCACTCGTATCCACCTTGATTGATTTTCCATCACCCAAACTCGCTAATCCATTCACGGGTAGAGTCAACACTGCATTTGGTCCGTTGCCATCTGCCTGTATCAACACACCGCCAGCAGTTTCAAGTGCAGTACTTCCTGCCACATTCAAGTTGTTTAAATTGGCAGGGCTGGAAGTAAAACTGTTCATCGAGTTATGACCAGACAAGATCGTGTACGAGCAATTCATTCCGTTAGCAGCTGGAATATCTGCCCCCGGGGTTGTACAGGTCACTGGAAATCCACCACCAACAACATTCAGTTTCAGTGTCGGCGAGCCAGTCACGTCAACGATCTGGCTGAACTTGACGTTGATATTGAACGCCGCTTGGCCAGCCTTGTATGAACCATCCGACTGAGTCGATGTCACTTTATAAACGCTTGGTGCAACTGGAGTTGTACCGGTTGTGAATTTATACGCACCAGCGGCATAACCCGCAAAATTGGTGTTTGCTTGATTTTTAATTGCTGCACTCGAGATAACAACGTAATACTGGCTAGACGCGTCAAAATCCAAGTTTGGATTGATCGTCACCATGCCTCCAAAAACACTCACACGTGGATCCTCTGTTGCAGGATTTCCAGTGAGTGTGATCGTTTCGACGGCGGAACCATCATCTACGAAGCTGTTTTGATCCAGCAGATTTTTAAAGATATTTATTGTTCCACTAGCAACGAAACTTGCGTTAACACCCACAGCAAATTGCAACCCAATATTGGCATTACGAGCCACATTCGTTGCGCTGTGAGCCGGTGACTGTACCGAAACAGTCGGTGGGCAAGCCGTGCCGCCAGATGTCAGAGTGGTGAATCGAATTAACGTGCTAGTGCCAGCATAAAATTCAGGCGGTGTATTCGTATTCGCGAACGCTGCATTTGGTACGCCCAAAGAATATTGAGTGCATGCCGTCAAATCACTAGTCGGATTTATCGTCACGACGTTTGAAATAATACTTACTTGAGGATCGTTTGCTGGAATCATGATCGGGAAGGCTGGTGCTGGTGGCACGATCATCACAACGTTAGAGCCAGTTGTACCAGCCGTAACGGGTGCCGAAAAAGTGATTACGATATTTGCACTGATCGAAACATCGGTCGCATTGTCGACGATAGAAAATATTGCCGTCGGCGGCGCAGCGAGGGCTGGCGAAACAGCGCCGACCACCGTGAGCACTACAACAGCAAGTGACGCCCCAACGAAACGTGAAAGTCCCTTTTTCCAGTCGAATCCCAACATCGCATACCCCCAATTAGTAATAGGACATCTTCTTAACTAGAAAATGTACTCTATTGCCAGTTGGTCATCAAGAGTTTCCTTCAGGCTTAACTAAGAATTCACTTGGATGGCAATGGCCAAACCGCTGAGCAGTGCCAATTGGTGTCCTCTCCCATCGAGAAGCGCGTCCTTGATTCCAAGTCTGTACTGCCTTCCATGTTCATCCTCGAAAACTGTGTCTCCGATAGCCACAAGCACATCGGATTCAACCACGTCGCCAACATCACCAACAACGACCATGGACCCGGTGACCAAACCCCGAACTGTCATTAGCCCGAGGTCAACAACAGGTCCGTCAACAAGTCGAGCAATGGTTACCGAATCTCCTGAGAACCGAACTACCCGACCTGGAGGGCACTCAACAATTTCACCGTCAATACTCAGGGTCATTCCCTCGCCATTGATTACGACTAGCTGTCGATCAACACCAGGCAAAACCGAAAACGGTCCATCTAAGACAACTGGGGCTATTGCAACACGCCATGTCCACACACCATCAACATTGCGATCACTCGCAACTTCATAGCTCGTACCAAGGCCATTTGCCCACGGCATCGCACGGTGTTCACCAAATCGCTGCACTCTCATAACAGCACTACCCTATGTGGTCTATGAGTAACTCACCGATTCACGCCGTTATCGAACGCTGGCACGCCCACACCCGCGGCGAACTTGCAAATGGACTCGATGTTCTCCTCGATGATGATGTCGTGTTCTACTCGCCGATTGTCTTCACTCCGCAACGAGGAAAAGCAATCACCAAGTTGTATCTACAGGCAGCAGGTCAGACCCTTCCTGGTGAGAAAACATCAGCAACGGCACAAACTGAGTCAAACGATGCTCCGAAGGGTTTTCGCTACACCAAAGAGATTCTTGATGGCTACAACGCAGTACTCGAGTTTGAGACAACAATTGAAGGCAAGTACGTCAATGGGATCGACATGATCACGTGCAATGACGCTGGAAAAATCACCGAATTTCGTGTGATGATCCGACCGCTACAAGCGATCAATCTCGTGCACAAGCAGATGGGTGAAATGCTCGAACGGATGAAACCAAAAAATTAGTGAGCAGCGCGAGCGAACACTCGCAAAAAGTTCCCTGAATTGAACTTCTCTACAGATGCAGCAGGAACATCAGCCATGCACGACTCAAAACGGGCAATCGGGTCTCGCCCACCCTCTGTGTGCGGATAATCAGATGAAAACAAGTACAGGTCGTCGTTTGATTGATCTATCAGGCGCGCCACATCTTCAAAGACAAATGGCGTAAACCCAAACTGCTCACGAATCTGCTCGGAAGGTTTGCGCTTGAAACCCTTGAGGCGATCGTCGACCTTCGAGTACGCCTTGTGAATATGGTCAAGACGCACAATCATTTCTGGAACCCATCCGGCGCCAAGTTCGACTGAAGCAAATTTGAGATCAGGAAACTCTTCCACCACGCCATCAAGCACGAGCATTGAGATAAATGTTTCGATGCCCTGATGCATCACGGCCGCATCTCGAGCGCGTACGTTCTCGCCACCACCCATCCAGTCGCGTGTTGCGCCCCGACCAGTGTTGCTCCACTCTGGCTTCAACTGCAGCGGATTACCTCCGACATGGAAAGCAACAGGTACCTGGGCTTCTTGCAACAATGCCCAAATCGGATTGAAATCGAGATGGGTTGGAGATCTCTCACCTGCAAGTCGATGCGGAACCCACATTGCATCGAGACCATTGTCGAGGCTCCACTGCACTTCTTGTAATGCCAACTCTGGGTTCTCAAGTGGAATTGCTGCGACACCCATCAGTCGATCGTCAACAGAGCAAAAATCGGCCATGTGTCGGTTGTGTGCACGAGCCGCGCCGTAGCGAAGCTTGTCAGTAATTTTGCTACTTGGCGAAAATGGCATGTGCAGGCTGTGCGTTGGAAACACGAGTTGCTTCTTAAAACCGAGCATGTCGCTTGCAATTACTCGGTCATGCTTATCAAATGCACCAAGTGCTTGAATCTCTTTCACTTCTGTAATCATTCGATCGCCAAGTGCAATCAACGAATCTTTATGCTCGTTTGTGTGGCGGGATCCATTGCCCATGATCACTGCTACTTCTTCATCTGTCACGATCGAGCGACCATAACTGACTGCTGGCATCTGATCTCGTATTTCAGGATCAGCAAACTTCTGCAGAAAATCGGGTAATTCCATGATGTGCGTGTCTGCGTCATACAACACTCGGTCACCCGCGTAAGTCATTACATCCCCAATGCTTGTTTTAATGGCTCTATTTTTGCTGCCGAATCGGGTACAAAAACGACCAACCCCTGCGTCACTATATCCTCCTCTAGCCCGCCACTTGAGAGCAGTAGTTCAAGAAACGTGTCGCGGTCTTGTTGGCTAGCAAATGCATAGAGGACGACGTTTACCTCTTCAAATGTGCAGTAGCCCCACTCTGCAACAAATCGCACGAGAGCTGGATCAGGCTCATAATTTGTGCATCCGATCCCACTCGTATATGTGCCGAGGTCTGCTGGCAACACCAGCAACTGGGTTGTAGTGGTTTCAATTGGAACGACAGTTTCGATGACTACTACCGAATCAGTAGTCGCTACTGAATCACCACACCCAGACGCCATAACTAATGCGCCAAGAGTGGTCGCAATAATCAACGCCTTGTTCAACGATTAGCTCTTTTTGTCATTCTTTACAAAGTCAGAAGCTTCATTAAAACCGGCAGCGGTCAACTTTTCGGCCATGTCAGCCTTAACGGCCTGGACTACTCGGTGTGTTCCATTGCAATTCTTGTCTGGGTCAGTTGTGAAACCACATCCGCAAGTTCCCATGTTGATACTTCTCCTCTGTTTCTGTTTAGGTTGAATAAATTTGGTAGGCGCTGAGGGACTCGAACCCCCGACCCTCTCCTTGTAAGGGAGATGCTCTAACCAACTGAGCTAAGCGCCCGTATTAACGGTCTCATAATCTTATAGCGCAATGGACAAATTGGGGCTAGAGCCACTCGTTCTTTCTGAACAGGCGAAAGAGTCCATAACTCACAGCGGCTAGCAAACCCACCACCACGTAGTAACCATATTGGGTTTCAAGTTCGGGCATGTGTTCAAAATTCATGCCATAAATTCCAGCGATCATTGTGGGCACAGCACCGATAGCGATCCACGAAGATATCTTGCGCATGTCTTCGTTTTGTTTGACCTGGATGAGAGAAAGGTTGGCATGCAGCGCTGCGTCCATAAGCGCATTGAGTGTGTCAACTTCGTCAATGACTTTGAGCAAATGATCCCGTACGTCCGCGAAAAGCAATGCTGAATCGGCACTTACGAAAGGCACTGCCCCCTTTGCGAGCCTGTCAAGAGGTTCGACAAGAGGCCACACAGCGCGACGAAACTCGATCAGTTCACGTTTAACAAAATACATTCGAGATGCCGAAGCTGGTATTTCATCATCAAATACTTCGTCCTCAATCTGATTGACATCTTCGGTCAACATTGTTGCCACTTCTAGATACTGATCGACCATGCGGTCGGTTATCTCGTGCAAAACGGCCGATGGCCCACCCTTGAGTTTTTCGGGATGCAACTCTAAATCTGCGCGAATAGATTGCAACGGCAATGCATCTCCGTGACGCACGGTAAGCAGCATGCTTGCGCCAATAAATAATGTGAGATCGCCAACAATGATCTTTTCGGTTTTCACGTTGTAGGCAACCGACTTGAGAACAATCAGAGTGTGCTCGTTGTACAGATCGATCTTGGGGCGCTGCTTGCCAAAGAGCGCATCTTCAACTGCTAGATCGTTGAGTCGAAAACGATCTTGATAGCGATGGAGTTCGGAGACTGTTGATTCATAGAGACCTATCCAAGCAAACGACTTCCCATTATCTGCATGGCTTTCGGCGACTCTTGCGCCGTCAAGATATGTTGCTTCGTCAACCAGCATGCTGTAATCGTACTTGACGCAATTGTGCGAGCAGTTGAGGTGAAGCGGCCACAATCGGTGTCCGCTTGTCATCGTATGTTGTCACCAAGAGTTCACGATCGAGATGGTCTACGGCAACCACACCTGCCTCTTGACAGATCAAAATGCTTGCAAGATAGTCCCACACGCCATGACTATTCATGTCGACCCAACCATCCAATGTGCCGTCGGCAACCAAACAAATATCAAGTGCGGCAGCACCAAGCGCTCGAAACTGCGCCCAACCTGGTTTGAAATTTGGCAGACCAGAAATCCCGACCACTGCATCCTTGATGTCGGTGCACGCAGACGGCCGAATTGGATTGCCATTATGAAACGCTCCACCACCGCGTGTCGCCCAATATCGGTCGCATCCCGAAGCCTGATTGACCACAAGCGATGCCCGCATGCCCGTATTGTCGAGCGCGCACAACGCAGTTGCATACCACTGCACACCACGGCTTGCATTGGTTGATCCATCGAGCGGATCCATCACGACCAAGATGTCGTTGTCGCCCCACTCGCCTGTTCGCTGACTTTCCTCCGACAACACTGCGCAACCTGCACCGTGCAGGATTGCAAGTGCGGCGTTGTCGCAATCGACATCAACCGAATATTGGGTGTGCCGCAAACCGGAAAGCCCCCAATCAGTGTTATTCACAAGCACTCCGCTGATTGCATTAGCCGTCCGATTCAAAACAGCAAGAATGTCTTCATTCGAACTAGAGCGTGTTAGACGCATCAGAATTTACCGCTCGTCGCGCACGAATGGCGTGCCCAACGCGCGCGGAGCACCAAGAAGGTTACGACTCCCTGGTCGGCTCAATGCAATCAGTGCAATCAGCGTTGCGAGATAAGGCAACATCTCGAGAAACGCCGAAGGAATGAACGTGATCTGTTCTGCTTGCAAGGTGAATGGCAACTGCAAGGTGAACCCAAACAAAACTGCGCCAAAGATAATCCTCATAGGGCGCCATCCAGCAAACACCACGAGCGCAAGCGCGATCCAGCCCAAACCATTTGTCGTAGCGGCTTGATGCCAGCCAGCACTTTGCGCAAGCATCAACCACGAACCACCAAGACCTACAAGCGCACCGCCGATCATGGTGTAACGAATGCGAATTCTTGCAACTGAAAGACCCTGGGCGTCAACCGTTGCTGGGTCGTCACCAGTTGCGCGCAACTCGAGACCAGGGCGAGTGCTGAACAAGTAACGCGATGCGACGATTGCTAACGCAATTGCAAGATAGGTGATGATGTCTTGACCAAACACGATTGGGCCGATGATTGGAATGTCAGATAATGGTCCGAACGAAATTGGTTTGATCACTGTTGAGACCGTCTTGCCCTCCGCGGGTTTGCCCAAAAAGTTGGCCAGACCGGTGCCAAAGATGACAAGCGCCAAACCAGCAACAATTTGATTGGCGCGAAACACCACCGAAAGCAATGCATG
>ENA-UOYL01000189-UOYL01000189.1-marine-metagenome-genome-assembly--contig:-NODE-189-length-23289-cov-3.168103_pt1 | contig 23289 bp, 22 predicted proteins | sample MGYA00238173_ERZ767189 | MGnify/ENA primary metagenome ERZ767189 (study PRJEB28943, sample SAMN06267163) | marine metagenome | isolation source: Columbia River Estuary | place: USA:Columbia River Estuary... | reverse complement strand
TTATAAGTGAGATAAATCATTTAAATGAGATGCAGATTGAAGAAGTTTATACCGGAAAAGCTCTTTATGCTTTAAAGAATTATTTGGAGAAAAATGCAGTTAAGAATAAAAAAGTCCTCTTTATTCACACTGGAGGTATTTTTACAGACAAGAATTAATAAGAGTTCGAATTTCATTCATTTCTTGAACATCATGCACTCTAAAAATAGCGGGTTTTTTTGAAAATAGGAAGGTGTTTAAAACTGTTGTCCCATTTAGAGCTTGATCAGCTTCTAGCTTAAGTTTAGTATAAATCATTGATTTTCTTGAAACACCAACCATTATAGGTTTTTCAAGTAAGTGTAGCATTTCAAAATTGCGAATTATTTCGTAGTTTTCGTCAAGTGTTTTTGCAAAACCAAATCCAGGATCGATAATGATATTCTTAACACCTTGTAAATGCAAAAACGCAATTTTTTCTGAAAAAAAATGAAGTAATCTTGACATTATAGAATCTTTTGATTCCCCTACAATTTTATTCACTGCGAGTCCATTGCTGTGCGTTAAGATATAAGGAGTCTGATTTCTTGCAACTACTTCTACAATTTTTGGATCTATTCCAAAGCCACTTATATCATTAATAATCGTAATTCCGTTGTCTATTCCTAATTGTGCAACTTCGCTTCGATATGTATCCAAAGACAAGATTAATTCTGGAAATTCTCTTCGGATTTCGATTATAGGCTTAAGTATTCTATCAATTTCTTCTTCTTTAGTTGGCGGAATACCACCTGGTCTTGATGAAACTCCTCCAATATCTATACTATTTACGCCCTGATCAATCATCTTAGCAACTTCTTTCAAAATAGTATTTTTATCCTGCTTTCTGCTTTTTGCATAGAAAGAATCAGGCGTTACATTGATTATTCCCATTATATGTGGCACTTGAAAATCATGTAAAATTCCATTGAAGGAAAGAAACTTACTTTGATTAAAATGCTGTATTTTTGTCATAATAATGGAAAAAACTACAAAAGAGTATACAAATGTAATGAATCTTTGTCGAGAGATTTTTGAAAAAAAATCAATTGATTATGGAACCTCTTGGAGAATATTAAGGTCAAGTTCATTAACAGATCAAATTTTTATTAAAGCACAACGAATAAGGACCATTCAAGAGACTGGAGAAAATAAGGTTGGAGAATCTTTTGAAGATGCTTTTATGGCGATTGTGAATTATTGCATCATGTCAATTATTCAACTACGAAATGCTCCAACTATTGAGGAGGAAATTTCTTCAAAAGAAGCAATTCAACTTTATTCCTTAATTGAAAAGGAGGCTTTTGAATTAATGTGTAAAAAAAATCATGATTATGGCGAAGCTTGGCGAGATATGCGTGTTAGTTCTTTGACTGATTTAATTTTAACCAAAGTTTTACGCATCAAACAAATTGAAGATAACAAAGGTCTGACTTTGGTAAGCGAGGGAATTGAAGGAAATTACTTTGACATGCTAAATTATTCAGTTTTTGCTCTTATTCATTTGGATCATAAGTGTTAAAGCTCTGTTAAAGTTTACGTTTGAAAATTCTATTTACTTAGTTTTATAAAAAAATTAAATATGCAAAACGTAAAAAAATATTTCCCCTGGTCTGTTCGGATATTAATTTCTGGTCTTTTCCTTCTTTCTGCCTTCGCAAAGATATATCCTGATCCCTCCTTTTATTTTAGTATTACAGCATTTGAATTTAAGCAATTGGTTCCTATGGGATTCACCATGGAAACTGCTGTATATTTTTCACGAATAATTATTGGTGTTGAATTTGCAATTGGTATTCTATTACTCTTCCCTTATAACATTAAGAAAATTATAATTCCAGCTACAATTTTAATGCTAGCTGTATTTTCTGTCCATTTAATAATTGAGATTTTAACAGGTGGAAATCAAGGAAATTGCGGTTGTTTTGGAGCGCTACTTCCGATGACACCACTCCAAGCATTGATAAAAAATCTATTATCTATTGGATTATTAACCCTCGTTCTTTATAAATTCTCAAATGAGTTAGTAGAAAAAAATAATATCTTAATAACTACAAACATAACAACTTTATGTATTCTTGCTTTATTTATGTTGATACCGATTCAGAAGAAATCAACTGTTTCACCCTCTCCGACAATTTATAAAGAAGATACAACAATAGTTAAGGATTCAATACAAGATCCAAAAGACACAAAAATTCAAACTCCAATTGAAGATGATAAAATAAAGGACAAGGATACAACTAAGAAAATAATTGTAGTAGCTGGTCCAAAAAAAGTAAAATCAATTTACTCAAAATACTTCCCAAAAATAGATGACGGAAAAAAAATACTCTGTTTTTTTGCTCCAACTTGTGACCATTGCATGGCTACAGCAAAAGAGTTAACGGAGTTAAAGAAAGCAGATCCAAATTTTCCTGATATACAGATGATTTTTATGGATGAAGCTGCCGAGGAAATACCTAAATTTTTCAAATTCGCTGGAGCTGAATATCCTAGTTTAGTTCTTGATATAATCGCTTTTTGGGGTGCAATTGGAAAGACGAATGATACTCCTGGTGTTGTCTATTTATGGAACGGCAATGTTCAGAAATTCTACAATGGAACTGAAAAAGATAAGTTCAATAAAGTCGAGTTTAAAAAAATCGTAAAGAAATAAATTTAGTCACCAAAAAAGACTATTTTTGAGTCTATGCGAAAAAAAGTACTTGCAGCAAATTGGAAAATGAATTTGTTAAGGAATGAAGCTTTAGACTTGTATAGTAATTTAGATTTAGCTCTACTTAATTTTCAAGAAATTGAAACAGTGCTATTTCCTCCCTCAATTTACATAAGTGAATTGCAATCCAAAGGAAGTCTTTCTTTAGGAATTCAAAATATTTATTTTCAAAATAGTGGAGCTTTTACTGGTGAAATATCTGCTGTGCAAGCAAAAAACATTGGCTGTAGTTATGTTTTAATTGGCCATAGTGAAAGAAGAGAACTTTTTTTAGAAAGTGATGATTTATTAAAAAAGAAAGTAAATTCTGCTCTAGCTGAAAATTTAAAAATCATTTTTTCTTGCGGAGAATCTTTGGAAGTCCGAACAAAAAAAGAACATCTCTCTTTTGTCAAAAAACAACTTGAAAACTCATTATTTCATTTATCAGAAAAAGAAATTTTAAATTGTATCATAGCTTATGAGCCAATTTGGGCTATCGGAACAGGATTAAATGCATCTGAACAGCAAGCAGAAGAAATGCATTCTGAAATTCGTTATTTACTCGCTGAAAATTATTCAAATAAAATTTCTGAACAAATCTCAATTATATACGGAGGAAGTTGCAATACATCCAATGCAGCTCAGTTATTTGCTTGCCCAAATGTAGATGGTGCTCTAGTTGGAGGCGCATCTCTTGATAAATTTTCATTTATAGAATTAGCAGCTAGCTTGAAATGAAATATGTAGAAGTTTCTTTTTCTATAATTCCATTTGAACCATGGAATGAAATCATCATTGCCAATCTTTCAATTTTACCGTACGAAAGTTTCATGGAGGAAGGCGAATATCTAAAAGCATACATCCAAGAACAAGATTTTGATCCTTTAGATTTAAAAGATTTAGTTTTAAAACTTAAAACAAATAAGGGAGTAATTATAAATTATGAATATAAAAACATTGAACAACAAAATTGGAATCATGTCTGGGAATCACATTTTGAACCTGTAAGTATTAATGATCAATTGCATATACTTGCACCATTTCATCCAAAGGATAAATACCAGGGATTAATTATTGAAATTGAACCAAAAATGTCTTTTGGTACAGGGCATCATCAAACGACTTTTTTAATGTGCGAAGAAATTTCCTCACTCTCATTAGACGGAAAAAACGTACTTGATATGGGATCTGGAACAGGAGTATTGGCAATTTTAGCTGAGAAGTGTGGGGCAAAAGATATACTTGCTATAGATATTGAATCTTGGTCTGTGGAAAACTGTGAAGAAAATACGAAGCGTAATAAGTGCAGTAAAATAATTTCTAAGTTGGGAGATATCATTGACATTAATGGCCAATATTTCGATATAATTATTGCAAATATCAATAAAAATGTTCTTTTGGGGCACTTACCAAGTTATTCTAAATGTATAAATACTAATGGAATTTTATTACTTAGTGGTTTTTTTGAAACTGATGCTGAGGATTTAATTTCTGCAGCATTTAAGGAAAATTTAGTCTTGAAATCCAAAAAAAATAAAGATGGATGGACAATTTTGAGTTTTAAAAAAAAATAAACAATTTGTGATAAGTGCTAACAAAAACTTTAAATTTGAACATAACTAAGAATAGTAATAGAGAATTCCATGATTGAATTTAGATTTTTATTTATAAATAGAATTTCATGTTAATTGCCATCATAATTTTTATTGCATATCTAATTGGCTCAATTCCCTCTGCAGTTTGGCTCGGGATGTATTTTCATAAAATTGACATTCGTGATTTTGGAAGTGGAAATGCAGGTGCAACCAATACCTTTCGAATACTTGGAAAGAAACTCGGATGGGTTGTTTTGATCTGTGATATTTCTAAAGGAGTTATTGCTTCTACTTTACCCTATTTTTTTTCATCTTTTTTTTCAGGGTACAAGGATGAGCTTTTAATCCTTCAGCTGTGTGCATCTTTTACTGCAGTTATTGGCCATGTTTTTCCAATTTTCGCAAATTTTAGAGGCGGAAAAGGTGTAGCAACTGCCTTGGGATTGCTTTTTGGAGTTAATCCTCTTGCAGCTGGAATTTGCTTGTGTATATTTTTAATTGTCTTTTTTTCTTTCCGCTTTGTTTCATTGGGAGCAATTACTGCTGCACTAGCTTTTCCATTCATAAGTTATTTTGTATTAAATGAGGATGCACGTATTATGATAATTTTTACGATTGTTCTTTCTGCACTAGTTATCATTGCGCACAGAAATAATTTTGCTCGTTTAATAAATGGAAATGAAAATAAAATTGACATTCGCAAGAAAAAGATTTAGTTGATTTTATAATAGTGGCTAAAAAATAATTTTTAGGTTTCCTGAAGATTTACTAATTTTAATAAAAAAAGATGCAAAATCCTGATTCGAAAGAACTTTTAGACTTATTAGAGGAAAAAGTTACAACACATTCAATTATTCTTTATAATGATGATTTCAATACTTTTGATCATGTAATTTCTTGCTTGGTTCAAATCTGTAATCATGAGGTGATTCAAGCAGAGCAATGCGCATGGATTGTTCATACTAACGGAAAATGTATTGTTAAGACTGGTGAATATAAAGAATTAGAGCCTTTATGTACTTCATTGCTTGAGAAAGGTCTTTCAGCAATTATTGAATAAGATGAAAATTTCCTTTGTTTCTCGTGGAACCTTATTGATTGCATTGTTATCTTTAGTAGGAATGATTACGCTAAAAGTTTTTCCAACTAGTAGTCAGTTCTTTATTTTAGACGGCAATACTCATTTTACATCATGGAAATGGTACCTTTCAAATTTCACGTACATATTTGGACATATAGATTCATTGCACTTAATAGGTAATTTGTCAATTATTTTATTGTTGGGACCACTAATAGAACTAAAGTTTGGAATGAAACAAATGTTGCTGATGACACTAGTTACGGCACTATTAACAGCAATACTTCACACTTTGTTATGGGATAATGGACTATTAGGAGCTAGTGGCATTGCATTCATGTATATTGTCCTATCATCTTTACTTAATTCGCGCGGTAAAGAAATACCTTTCACTTTTATTTTGATTGTTTTGCTGTACTTAGGACAAGAAATATATTCTTCTTTTCAGAAAGATAATATTTCACATTTCGCTCATTTATTTGGAGGTGCAATGGGAGCATTTTGGGGTTTCTACCGAAAATAATTACTCGCCTCTTTCAGTGGCTTTCATTTTAATCTCATAAAAAGTTTTTTCAATCGTTTCGTAAGATCCATTTGGTGCAGGTGAGAGTGCAGGAGCTGCAGTTAAAACTAAATCTTTATCAAGCAAGAAATAATAAGGGAAAGTAGAAATATTTAGAGTTTGCCATATTTTTTCGTTTGTAGTTTCTATCTCATATTTCTTCCATTTGATTAAATTTATTTTTTGTTCCTCTAAAGATGAAAATCCATTTTTTGGCTTAGGATAAATACTAATTATAGTAATATATTTTCCATATTTTTCATGGAGTTTTAAAAGCGCCGAAATTTCCGTTAAACAATTTTGATTTTTTGGATCAAAACAATGGATATATACAACCTTTCCTTTTTGTATTTCAATTATTTTATTTTCTTCTAGTTCTAAGACTGGGAATTTATTGCCAATAGTAATAGTTTGTGCTAGTTTTTTTAAAATATTCATTGCAATCTTTTGATTATTAGGGAACTCACTATTTTTCGCAATATTTTGTAAAAAAAAGATTGAATTATCAACTGTTAATTCTTGTTTTAAATCCCCTTTTTGGATAATTAACAAAAAAATTAATTCTGCAAATTCTCTATTAAATCCAAATACATCTTTTTTAATTGTATTTATACAATTCTCAAGATTATTACTTAGAATATTAGACATTAACTCAAATTGTAAGTCTTTAGGTAAGGAATAAAAATAGTCTTGATAAAATGATTTAAAGTATTCTATATACCTATCATTGTACGTCATGATTGGTTTTCCTTTGATGTATAATGAGAATTTATCTTCTTTACTTGGCGCACCGATAAAATTTAAATCATCAACATTTATCGCCATAGAATACCTTAAATAATTTCTAAAAAAAACGGAAGTGTCTTCTAAATAAATAGTATTTACTTCTTTTTTTAAGTCACTTATTTTCCGCGTATACTCTCCACTTTGATAATTTTTCAATACGGAAATATCAGCTAAATAATTATCTAACCATGCTTCGAAGCCTAAAATTTTATAATTGATATCAGTGCTATCTAAATTATAAAATAAAATTTCTATTTCATTGTTACTTTGAAATTGTGTGATTTGTCCATCTTTTGGTATTTCAATGAAGTATTTTCCATTTGGCTGCACATACATCCATGAGTAATTATTATTATGTCGAATAACTACTTTTTTTATTTCGCTGCACGCAAAAATTATTTTAAATCTTCCTTTTTCATCAATTAATGTTTCTGCAATTATATTTTCTGTTTCTGTAATATATTCTTCTACATCAAATATAGAAATTGATGTTTTTGGAAAATCACAATAACCAGTTAAGGTAACTTGGGAATTGACTTGGAAAATTATTAAAATAAAACAAAAGACTTGAAAAACTTTCATATGATCTATCTTGAAAACAAATTACCCAATATTAAACAAGTAATTCTGGTGAAGTTACAAAAAGAGAAATATCTACTTTATTGAGATATAAATCTCTAATTATTGAAGAATTTAACGAACTATATTTCTCATCTGTTAAAAAAAATACTGTTTCAAGTCCTGAAATAGCAGTATTAATATGCGCAATAGATTTTTCATATTCAAAATCTGTGGAATTTCTTAATCCCCTTATAATATTATTGGATCCTATTTCTTTGCAATAGTCTACAGTCAATTTTTGATATGTTCCAACTTTTACGGACGGATAATTTTTAAATAGTTCTTTTATATGAATGATTCTTTTCTCGGTATCAAAAAGATATTTTTTGTTACTATTAATTCCAATCCCAATAATTATTTCATCAAAAAGATTGATAGCTTTTAGAACAATTGCTTCATGACCCTTTGTGAATGGGTCAAAGGATCCGGGAAAAAGTCCTTTTTTCATATTTGTTTAGGCTTTAAAAAAACTAAAATAGACATTCCCGAAGTTACGACAAAATTGAAATGAAGCTAATTCAGAAAGATTTGTTTGTTTCCCGTGTTCTATGACTAAATATCCCTCAGGTTTCAACATTAATTTTTGGAATATCACTGTAATTAATTCCTCATGAAATTTTAGATGAAAGGGAGGGTCTGCGTATATTAAATCAAATTTTTCTTTTCCATTTCTGCAGTAAACAATACAATCTGTTTTATAAGAACTCATAATAGTTTCAATTCCTAAATTTTGACTATTTACTTTAAGGGATTGCACACATCTTGGGTTACTATCAATTGAGAGTACTGATTTTGCACCTCTTGAAACAAATTCAAATGATATGTTTCCTGTTCCTGCGCATAAATCTAAAATAGCTTTATCCTCTATTGAAAAATAATTTTCAAGAATATTAAAAAATCCTTCTTTAGCATAATCAGTTGTGGGTCTTGACGGAAAATTTGGTGGTGTTGCAAATCTTTTCCCTTTTAAGAAACCTCTAATTATTCGCACGTTAGGGTAGTATTATAGTCAGATTTGTTAAGAAAATTGATAGAATAACCACTTAATTCTTTAAAGTGTGTTACTATACCTAAAACTTTTTCAGAATTTAATTCTTCTATATAACTCATGAAGTTTATTGTGTTATTTTCTGAAAGCTCTAATTGTTTGTGGTGCGACAAAATAAAATAAATTAAGTCTTCTTCATTTTGATATTCAAACGAATTACATATTAGTAATTTATTATTTTTCTTAACACACATTATAAATGATGTCCCTTCATAAATAATTGAAATCAGGTCTGAATAGTTTGATTTCAAGCTATTTTTAATTAAACAAGATGCATGGTGAATTATTTTTGAACTAAAAAAATAGCTTCGTTTGAAATCACCCAGCCATTTAGGTATTGTATAAACCAGTGATAGATTTCCCTCATAAATTGCATCGTATGAAAGTGAAACATTTGGGTTTAATTCACCAAAGTTTAAACGGTAATAATTTCCTAGTTCACTTGGTAAGAAGAGTGCATTCGGTATTAAAGTAAATTCAGCAGAAAACCAAGAAAAGCTTGGAAGGGAATCTTTATGAGTGAATGGTCTTATAGCATCAATTAACTCGTCTTGATGAAATGGTTGTTTTGAATCTATCTTTTGTTCGTGGGCTAATTGAACAATCATATCCTCGTTTTTTGAAAGGATAGTCAGATTGTACGGATGAAAATCAAAAAATAGTTTTTCTGACATTAGAATTTACTCCTCTTCCCATGAACCTGACAAATCATTTATTTCAAGTTTACCGAAATATATGATTTCTTTTGTTTTTTGTCCTTTTACTTTTGTGAATGGAATTTCTCCTTCAACTCTAAGTGTATAAATTGAATCCAAGCCCATTAGTACTTTATTAGTTTTTATATTCCATTGATTTTTTTTATTTGTAAATGGTATATATTTCAAATCATCAGCGTTAAATTCCCCCAAATTATTGTCAAGTCTTTCTTTAAGATAACTTTTATTTTCCGTAAAATTTGTTTTAATAAATGAAACTTTTACAGTATCTCGTTTGAAATCCTTTAAATCATCTGGGCAAATCCTAGATATTGAAAGCTTATAAGCTTCCAATTCCGTCATGTTTTCGTCAATAGGTCTATTATCCCGGTAAATAAAATTTCGTTCTGATTCGGTTATTTTTCTGCTCGGAACACTTCCTTCAGAAACAACTGAATTCGCACTATCTGATTTAATAAAGTTAATTATGGTTCCCCAATCTTGTGCATAAGAATTGTAGCGTTCAAAATATGCTTTTTGTGCAGTTCTTAAATCACTTAAATTAAGACGTGACAATTCTTTACACAGTTCATAATTTTTTTGGTCGTTCATAGTATCAGAAACACTATAAAAAGAAAGATATAAGATAATTATTGAAATTATTAAAGAACCTAAACCGATAATTCGAGTTATTAATGTTGATAATTTTCCTGAAACATTCAAAAAAGAAATTAATGCTGTTATTAGGATTAAAAAGGAAGCAGCGTTGAAAGTCAAACTTTGCTCAGAGCTAAATCCAGTTATTAGCAATGCTAATCCAAGAATCAAGAATAAAGTTGGAACAGAATATTTTTTTAGAAGTAGACCAATGTTTAGCATAGTAAAAATTTTAATTATATGATGTCAAATTTAGCATTTTTAATTTTATCAACGTATTTTGTCTATTAAATTTTTGTAATCTTTGGATTATTTAAATGCCAAACACAAGCCATAATAATTTCGAGCAACTAGTAGAAAGTTATTTTCTGCATTCTTTCACTGAAGATCAGAAAAATGCAATGGATGTATTTTTGCGTTTTTTTAATTCGGAAAAGCAATATTGCCTTTATATTTTACAAGGTTTTGCAGGAACTGGCAAGTCATCATTAGTAGCAGCAATTGTAAAATCATTAAAGGAAATTAAAATAAAAACTCGCTTGCTTGCTCCCACAGGTCGTGCAGCAAAAGTTCTTTCAAATTTCGCGAAAATACCAGCATATACTATTCACAAACAGATTTATTTTTCCGGAAATGAATTAAGCATACAAAAGCCAACATTGGCTAAAAATTTATTTGAAAACACCTTGTTTTTTGTGGATGAGGCTTCTATGATTGGGATTAGTGACAAAAACAATGAGACTAATTTATTGGAGGATCTTTTGAATTATGTTTATCAAGGTAAAAATTGTAAGTTGATTTTTATGGGCGATTCCGGTCAGTTGCCACCGGTTGGACAAATAGATTCTCCAGCCCTTAGTAATTCATTTTTTTCTGAAAATTATCCTAAAATAACAGTCTTTAAAGCAGAATTAAAAAATGTTGTTAGAACAACGGAGAATTCCTCCATTTTGACAAATGCAACTTTTATTCGGGATAAAACTATTTTTGCTGCGCCATTTTTCAGGATTATCAACAACAAAGAAACTTTTCGCATTGCTGGTGGCGATTTACAAGATTATTTAGAAACTTCTTATAATGAGGTTGGAATGGACCAAACTATTTTAGTCACCTTGTCTAATAAAAGAGCAAATCAATGGAATCAAGAAATTAGAGGGAGGATATTATTGCGAGAAGAAATCTTTGAGCGTGGTGATATTTTAATGGTTGTAAAAAATAATTATTTTTGGTTGGATCCTCAATCTGAAATAGGTTTTATCGCAAATGGAGAACTCATAAAAGTTAAACGTATTATTCGATTCGAAGACCTATACGGCTTTCATTTTGTGCACCTTGAGATTCTCTTTTTGGATTATCCTGATGAAACTGAAAAAACAGTAATTGTTATGACTGAAGCTCTTTTTGAAGAAGCCCCAAATTTAAAAAGAGAGAAATTGAAGGAATTATTTTATGCAATTGAACAAGATTATTTGTACGAAAAAAACAAGCAGAAAAGATTTCAATTGGTGCTTAAGAATCCTTATTTTTCTGCCTTACAAGTTAAATACGCTTATGCTGTAACCGTTCATAAAGCACAAGGCGGACAGTGGAAACATGTATTTTTGGATTACGGATTTGTTCCGGATGAATTGAAAAATGAAAATTACATTCCTTGGTTGTACACAGCTTTGACAAGGGCCTCAGAAAAGCTATTTTTATTAAATTTCCCTGATGAATTTTTTTCAGCGGAAGAATAATTTATAATTACCTCTAGATAAATGGATTCATTCGTTCAGAAAGAATTTCAATTTCATTTTTTTCACTAGAAAACCCAATAACTTTTGGAATTGTTCTTGAACAATGCCGCGACCACAATCCTAAAGTATTTGCTCCTGTTCCTAAAATACCAAGCCAATCATTTTCCTTGAGTAGAGGAAGATTAACAGCTTTTAGAACGTAATCACCTGCAAAACAAAGTGGACCTGCAATATCGTGAAGATATTTTTCGTCTGAATTGTTTTCTTCTCCTTTGTTATTTAGTGCAATTATGTCAAAATTCCGCGCTAATGTGTAAGCATCACGCATAAAATAATCAGCGCCAAGATGAATAAATGCAATCTGTTTATCGCCACGCTTAAAAGTGTATTCTATTTCTGAAAAAATAAATCCTGAATTTGTATGACACCACTGTCCAAATTCTGTTATTAGTGCAAAATCCCAAAGTTCTGGGCATGTTTCTTTTAACTTATTTACATATTCCGACATCTTTTCAACACATCCATATTTTTCTGCAGCAAGTCCACCACCAATATCCAAAGTTAAAATTCTTCTTTCAATTCCTTTTTGTTCTAATAAAATATTGGCTTCAATTGCTAAATCAAGAAGTTCTCTAACAGCAAAAACTGCTTTTGTCAAATCTTTCATTTGACTTCCCGCATGTATGTGAAGTTGTTGAATCGGATGAGATAGAATGGCATTTAACAATGCTTCTTTTTCTAAAATAGGAACGCCAAATTTCGATTCGTTATTACTAACACTATAAATTTCAGGGGAATCCATTTCCACAGATGGATTAATTCGAATTCCAAGAGTGAAATTTGGCTTATCCGGCATTCTTTTTAATTCCTCTAAACTATTTGCATTTAGAATTAGTCCGTGCAATTCATTATTGCATTTTTCAATTTCACTTCGTCTTTTAACAGGTGAATCGAATACAATTTTATTGGGAGTTGCTCCTGCCTTGATTGCCATTTCAACTTCTTCCATTGAAGCTGCTTCTAAGCTAAATCCCCAAGAAATAATTTTAGCCAATACACTTGGATGAGGGTTTGTTTTAATTGCAATTGCGTGAATAGCATTTGGATGATCAAAAATTGCTCTTAATTGCTCTAAATTAAATTTTAAATCATCCCAAGATTGAAAAATAAGTGCAGAATCATCTTTAGAAATCAAAGAATTTGCGGACGCATTCCGAAAAGCCCAAAGTGCATTTTCCTTTATGTTTTTCACGGAAATAATTTTTTTACAGCATTTTCAATAACTTGAATAAAAGCAATATCACTTTTTGGATTAAATTGATTATTCATAAGTTGCTTTCGAATAGAGTAGGAGCCAATTGCTAGACGAATAAATGATTTCTCACCATATTGAACAGGTTGACCTAAAAATACATGCGTAAAATTTTCTATTCCCTCGTGTTCATTCAATACAAGATAATCAAATAATATTTTTAGTTCTTTATTATCGAGAGCAACACCATTTTTTATCACCATGAAAGAAATAATACTGTCGTTTGTCAATTCAATATCAGGCATTAAGCGAAACAAATCACTTTGAGCTAAGCGACCAATTACAACTTGATTCCATCTACGAATTAGAGCATTTGATTTTTCTTGCGGGAATGCTAAAAATGATTCCATTTCACACAAAGCAATTTCCCACCTCAACCTCAAACCGATATTTTTGAAATCCGGTAAATTTTTACGCATTTTTTCAAATTCTAAAGGATAATCATAGGATGTAAACAGTGAATTATATGTTTCCAGTATGCTAGCATCTTTGTCTTTAATTTTTTCAGACCAATATTTTGGCACCAAAAGAGCTCCGCAAAATGGAGGCGCCTGATAGAATTTTGAACCTGTAATGCTTATCATTGCTCCTTTACTTATTAGCTCATAGATTAATTTTCTGTCCGTACGAAATTGGCACATATCAACAACCCACATTATTCCCTCCTTAAATTCATCAATAATTGCCAAATCATCTTTAATTCCTGATTTACTACCAAAAACAAGATTACCAATTATCAATTCATTAGGAAATTTATTAATTAGATCTCTGATTGCCTGATTTCGATCTACAATATTTCCATTTTCGTTTCTTGCAGGAAGGTAAAAAACCTCTGAATTTATTTTTTCACTAACATTCTTTCCAATTGGCAATGGTTTTCCATATTGGCTCCATTCAGAAAAATACAGTCCTTCAGCTGCAGCTTTAGATCCAGACCCTAATTCTTCAGGACATGAAACGATGTTAATTATTTTTTTATTCGGATCAATTATATATTGAAATAACAAGGGTAAATACATCAAATCACTTCCGCTTGGCCCATAGAAAACATCAAAATCTATAGATTCATCAATTAACATTGCTTTTAGTCGCTGCGATTGATTTTTAAGGATGCTTTCATATTTAGAGTCTTCGTAATTTTTTAAAAACTCAAGACCTACTTTGTAAGCATCAGCAGTTAAAGTCCCACAAGTACAAGACCCTCGGTGAAGCAATTTATCGAATTTTAAAGGATTTAGATGGTATTTATTGGCATTGGTTATTTCATGAATAAACACACGTTCATCACAACCTGAAATTAGTATTTCTAATAATAAATCATCGTTTACATTTTCCATTCTTCAGGGCAATTTACTGCAAAAAACCTCAATTTATCCTTCGTTTCTTTATTCATCAAAGTTATCCATAAATTATTGGTGTCGTGAACGAGTTCAGCTGAATTCGTTTTTAAATAATTTCCCCAAGTTGAATTTATAACATAGTTATTAGAAAACTCAAAGGTGCCATCGTAGTAATACCGATTTAAACAAACTTCTTTTTCGGAAATAAGAATTAGTTCGTTCCATGCTCCTTCTCCAATACCTCCTATAAAGAAAAAATCTTCTTTAATATTTTCCGGAATAGCACTTGGCTTTTCTAATTGACCAACAATCGAATCAGTTGGAAGAAATTTTGCCTTTTTAGTATAAAAAGACTCTAATCCTTTTCGAAATAAATCAGATAAAGCGTCACTAATTACTGCTTTCTCCCATTTCTCACTTCCATTTTCCCAAATCACGAAATCTCCAGAACTAGAAGCAGCCAACACATTGAAATAAGGAGTTTGAGAATAGGTATTTGGATTATTGAGTTTTTTATATGTTATTGAATTTTCATCTAAGCCCTCTAATATTGCCTTTGCTACAAATTTCCCGCAATTCGTTTTATTTTTTTTAAGAGCACCATATTTTTGAAACCCTTCTTTTTGAAGTGCTTTTGAATAACAGAGAATTTTCTCAATATTTACATCATAAGTTATGGATGCGTATAACGCTCCATCTCCATGTGTCCCTTTTTTCATCTCCTCTAATTCTTGAAAAATAGCAGAGGTATTTTCTATTTCCCCATTCTCATTCCAAATAGGTCTTGTTTTAATTTCAAGTTTTGGATCTGTTTCTTTGCTTCTGCATCTACTATATCCAAGTGGTGAAAGATAACGTCCTAAGTCATAATAAAGTAATTCATCGTTTTTTGCTATTAGCATTGCGGCATGTCCAATTCTAAAATTTAGATTTTTCATTAGGCCAATTTTCTTCAAAAAAACCCATATTTTTTCTGGTCCGCGTGCAATTACAAAGGGCCATGCTAGGGAAATAATCGCAGTATTTTTATTATTATCTATTGGAGAATTCATTTCGTTCAAAGATCAAGAGATTTTAGAATAATTTTCACTCCATGCAAAGATTGCTTTCTCCTGATTAGGAGTTAAATTGACTTTTTTATGAATTTTATGATATAAATAAAAAAATCGATTTACTTCAGGCAATGTTAGCTGCAGTAGTTTTCCATTTCTAAAAAAGGAAAGTGTTTTTGAGCTTGCATCAAAATAGTTTAGACATGAATCAAGATCATAGTTTAATTTTATAGTATTCAATGCAATTAGTTCGTCTCCTAAAGATAAACCAGCCATTTCTGCAGGACTTCCTGGGTAAATAGCACTAATTAATAGGTGATTTGATTGATTAACAGTTTTCATTCCTAAATTCGCTTCGGAATAAGAATTAGAGGGAGTTTGAATAAGTTCAAGACCAATAAAATCCAATGCTTCTAAAAGAATCGTTTCATACGGAGTTGTTCCATGAATATAATCGTTAAAAAAATCTTGGAATGAATAGCCACATATATTTTCAAGTTGATCAATGAAATCTTTTTCTGTATATCCTTTGTTATTTTGAGCAAAATTATAGTACAAGCGCTTCATAACTTCTTCAATTCCTCGCTTATTATTTGTCGCCTTTCGAATTTTTGTATCTATTACAAATGCCAACAGACAGCCTTCTGTGTAGATTGAAACTTTTCTGCCGGGAACACCGGGAACATATCCATCTAACCAAGTATCATAAGATGATTGTGCAACAGAGTAGGCAAATCTTCCAGGGTTATCAAAATGTTTTTGAAATTGCGCACTTAATTCTTTCAAATAATTTTCAAGTGAAAAAACACCACTCTTTAACAAATAAAGATCACCTAAATAAGTTGTAATTCCTTCATAGATATAACCCAATTCAGAATAGTTTTCTTTTTTGAAATTATATGGCATAAGTTCTTTTGGTCGGATACTTTTTACATTCCAAACATGATAGAGTTCATGTGAGGAAACACCAAGTAATTCGTCATAGCGATTTTCAAACAAATCATATGAAGGACCAAGTGTGATTACAGTACTTTTAAGGTGTTCTACTCCGTGATAAGCAAGATACGGAAGGGATTGAATGAGAAAATGATATTCGCTAACAGGAAACTCTCCAAAATCTTCGATTTGTTTTACTGTAAAGCTCCGAAAATCAGTAAGAACTCTTTCCCATGGAATATTTAATTGATTATTAAACCAAATATGGAAGTTAGTATCTGCAACGGAATAAGTTTGTTTCTCTAAGTTTTCAGAGCAAATAAAAGGCGAATCTGCTAATTCATCAAAATTTTCTGCAAGCAAAAAGTTATTTTCTTGAACTAAGGAACTTGCAATTGTATAATTTTTTGGAATATTCAATTCAAGGGAAATAGGAAATTGTTCTTTTCCTTCTGCATATAGAAAGCAATTTACTGGATTTACATATAATTGTTGTTCGTCAAAGTAGCTTGAGCCAGCATTGAGTTCATTTGCATAGTATTGGTATTCAATTTTAATATACTTTGTTTCATTCGAACTTATCTCCCAGGAATCTTTATTGATTTTATGAAAATTAATTGCTTTATTTTGATCATTAAAAACTTTAAAATTTTTTATATTTTTGGCGAAATTCCCAAGTTCATAACGCCCAGGTCGCCAAGAAGGAAGATGAATGATTGTTTTATTTTCATCTACGGGAAATTGCACTTTGATTTTTATAAAGTGTTGCTGTGCATTATCACAATCGATGGTATAGAATATTCTTTCTTGCAAATTATTATGCGTATAATTCAACTTGTAGCTGAGAAATTTTTGAATCTGCTAGGTATTCATCATAACTCATCATTTTATCAATAATACCATTTGGAGTAATTTCCACGATGCGATTTGCAACTGTATTTACTAATTCATGGTCATGTGATGTAAAAAGCAAGGTTCCTTGGAAATCCCTCATGGCATTGTTTAATGCAGTTATCGATTCGAGATCCAAGTGATTTGTTGGTTCATCCATCATCAATAAATTTGCTTTCGCCAACATCATTTTTGAAAGCATACAGCGCACTTTTTCTCCTCCAGATAAAACAGATGATTGTTTCATTGCCTCTTCTCCAGTAAATAACATACGACCTAAAAAAGTTCGTAAATAAACATCTTCACGTTCTTCATCAGTTTGAGCATACTGGCGTAACCAATCTATTAATGAAATTTTCCCAGAAAAATACGTGTGATTATCGTTTGGAAGATAGGCAGTTGAAATCGTAGTTCCTACTATGACTTCTCCCTTATCTGCTTTAGCATTCGCGCTCAAAACTTCAAAGAAAGCAGTTAAAGCAACTGAATTTTTTGATATAAAAGCAATTTTATCACCCTTATTAACTATTAGGTTGATATTACTAAAAAGATTTTTTCCATCAGATTTTTTATTTAAGCTATCTAATGTTAGAACTTGGTTTCCAGCATCTCTTTCTTGATGAAAGGTAATGCCAGGATATTTTCTTGAAGAAGGTTTTATTTCTTCTAAATCTAAGTTGCTTAGCATTTTTCTACGACTTGTTGCTTGTTTAGATTTTGCAGCATTTGCAGAAAAACGGGAAATAAAATCCATTAATTCTTTCTTTTTCTCCTCTGATTTCTTGTTTTTGTCAGAGCGTTGCCTTAAAGCTAATTGTGAAGATTGATACCAAAAACTATAATTTCCTGTAAAAATATTTAATTTACTGAAATCAATATCGCATACATGGGTACAAACTGTATCTAAAAAATGTCGATCGTGTGAAACAACAATCACAGTATTTTTAAAATCTAATAAAAAGTCCTCTAGCCACGAAATAGTTTTTAAATCTAAGTCATTTGTTGGCTCATCTAAAATTAACACATCAGGATTTCCAAATATTGCTTGAGCTAATAATACACGAACCTTTAAATCATTTGACAATTCCTCCATCAAGAGGTAATGCTTTGATTCTTCGATTCCAAGATTACTCAGGAGTGCAGCGGCATCTGTTTCGGCATTCCAACCTTCAAGATCAGCAAATTCCCCTTCTAATTCTGCAGTTTTCATTCCATCTGCATCTGAAAAATCAGACTTTGCATAAAGCGCATCTTTTTCAACCATTATTTCAAAGAGTCTTTTGTGACCCATGATTACAGTTTGAAGCACTTGGTTTTTATCGAATTCAAAATGATTTTGGTGAAGAACTGCCATTCTTTTTCCAGGTTCAAGTTCAACTCTTCCTGTTGTTGGATCTTGATCTCCTGTAAGTATTTTTAAAAAAGTTGACTTACCTGCACCATTTGCACCGATTATGCCATAGCAATTCCCGTTTACAAATTTTACATTTACCTCATCAAAAAGTACTCGTTTTCCAAATTGAAGGGAAAGATTATTTACACTAAGCATCTACTATTTTTTTGCAAAGATAAGGAAAAGAAATTACCTTTTTGAACAGGTGTAAACAAAGGCAGGCGGAAAATTTAGCGCAGTAAAATTTAATTTAACTACAGGGAATAATTTCTTTAAATTTTTAAAAGCATTTAGGGAATATTGGAATTGAATAAAGCTCCCGTCCTCATTTAAGGATTCATGAACAATCTCAAGTATTGAATTACGAAGTTCTACAGAAAAATTTGCCAATGGGAGCGAGGATATAATAATATCAGCTTTTTCAAAGCCAAATTCTTTCATAATTTCTCCTATTTTATCCGCAGAGGCTTCTTTAATATGGACATTTGGAAGATTTATTTTAGCTTTTAATTCCTTACATAATTCTGGATTTAGTTCCAAAACTATTAGGTGAGTTGATGCATTTATTTTTTCAATTATTTTCTCTGTAAATATTCCCGTACCCGGTCCAAGTTCAATAATTAATTTTGTATTTTCAAGTGGAATATGATTAAGCATTTTTGCTGCAAGAAATTTTGAACTAGGCAGAATGGAACCAATCATCTTTTTATCCTTCCAAAATTCTTTTATAAATGCTTTTGACATATTTTTAATTTTGAATGGATGCCTTTCCTCCATTTATGACGCCTAAAATTTTTCCTTTGATTTTTTTTTCAAAAAAGGGATTGTAGGGGTATTCTGAAATAAGGTTGTTTTCTGTCAATTCCCATTCAATTTCCGGATCAAAAATAGTCAGATCTGCCTTATTGCCAATTTCTATTGCATGGTGTTGAATTTGAGAAATTTCTCTTGCTTTATAAGATAAACAAGTTATAATTTGTTCAAGATTTTCTGGCGAATGCTTATTCAATGCTCCAAAAACTGTTTGCAATTGTGCTGCTCCAAAATTTGCATTGTCAAATTCTAGTTCTTTGTCTTCCTGGTTCATTGGACGGTGGTCTGAAACGATTGTGTCAATTGTTCCATCTTTTATACCTTCCCATAATGCTTTTTGATCTTTAGCTGTTCTTAAAACTGGCAATACTTTCATGATTGAGTCAAAGTTTAGAACGGCATCCTCATTAAAACATAAATTCATAACATTTACATCTGCCGTTACATTTAATCCTATTTTCTTTGCTTTACGAATTAAACTTACACTTTCTTCACAAGAAATTCCAGTAAGATGTAGGGCACCTTCGGTATATTCAAGAAGTCTTAGATTTCTTTCAACGTCAATTATTTCACTTATTGCTGGATCTCCTTTCAATCCTGTAGTTATAGATGCTATTCCCTCGTTTACCATTCCGTTTCCGGAAATAGATTTATCACGACTAAAGGCAATAATTTTAACTCCTAAATTTTTTGAGTATAGAAGCGCTCTGTGCATCACTCCTGAATTCATAGGAGATAAATCATCTGAAAACAAGCGCACACCAACTTGTGTTAAATCATATATTTCAGATAACTCTTCTCCATGCATTTGCTTTGTAATTGCTGCAATAGGATGAATTTCTACTGTATGGTCTTCCGCTTTTCTGAGTTGGTATTCAACCAATGCTTTTCCATCTACTATTGGATCTGTACTTGGTAAGGTACAAACATGCGTATAACCTCCAGCTGCCGCAGTATCTAATCCAATTGCTATCGTTTCTTTGTGTTCAAAACCTGGGTCACAAAAATTTGCTTTTAAATCAACCCAACCGCAAGAAACACACAAGTTATTTGATTCAATACAAATGGCTTCTTTGTCAATAATATCTTTTGCAAGGTTCTGAATGATGCCATTTTCGATTAATAAATCTCTTGTTTCATTGTTGAAACTTGAGTGTTTATCAAATATTCTAGCATTCTTAATCAGTATTTTCATTTACAATTTATTTCAAAAACTTTATCAATGCAATTTCAGTAATAATAAATAATAGACATAAAAATAGGAATAATTTCCAATATTCATGTGGTTTATCTACTTTAATGGCTGTTATACTTTGGCCATTTTTAATACTATTGTACTCACAGTTTTTTATCTCTTTAGCTTTAAAAGCATCAAGTATTTGATTTTTATTTTTATAATTTACAAGAGATTCTATACGATTGTAGTTTAGAGCTAGTTTACCAATTTCTTCATCAGTAAAAATACTATAATTCCCTGCTTTTAATTTTTCAATTGCTTCCATTCCCGAAATAGAAATAAAATTTTGGTTTCCAATTTTTTGAATAATGGGAATAAATTCATTTTTATTTCCGATTAATTTTAGTGGTATTTCGTTTGATAATGAATTTAGAATTGCTATTCTATTATCATTTCCAATTATTGAAAAAAGGGGATAGTTTTTAGTTGACAACTCTCCTGAACGCAATAAAACTGAAGGAAATAATGCATTCCCTGTAAAATTTCCGAAGTCTTCACTGAGAGAGCTATAAAATAAATAAGCATTTTCTTTAGTTCTTACAAGTAGAGGATAACCATTTCTAAATGTTATTAGTGGAAATGATGTCTCTTGTTTAAAATTTAGAGAGGAATAACTTTTCAGAATACTTGGTAAGTTAAGATTCTTATTTTCTTTCTCAAAAACACCTTTAAAGAATGGGTCTTTGAAGTTAATCTGATCTATTTTTACTCCTGCACTGCTAATTTCTCCTAGTTGTGGTAAATTTAATTTTGCTAAAAAATTAGAATAGCTAGATTTAATGATTTTATTGCCAGGTAAAATAAAAATACTTCCCCCCATTTCGTTAAATTCGATAAGATCTTCTTGAATTCCACTTGAGATTTCATTTAAACCATTTAATATTATGAAGTCACATTGGTTTAGTTTATCTTTTGTAAAACCTAAGTCTCGTATTATTGTTGTTTTAAAAAATGGTTCTACGGCAAAAGCTTTAGCTACATTTTCAGATGCAGCATCACCATTTAGAATTAGTACGTTTGAGTAACTAGCAACATTATAGGAGAAGTAAAAATCATCATCCCAATAAAGTTGTTTGTCATTTACACTTACCTTTCCAAATTTTTGCCCATTGATTTGCTCTGTTATTTGAAAATCAATTATTTTTTTTTCTCCAGCTTTAATATCTAGAAATGAGGTTCTTTTTTGACTACCAATTTCTAGGTTTAATTCCAAGTTAGTCGCATCTGTCTTTGCTTGGTTTTTAATTTGAATAGATAAAGTGTTTCTTTCTCCTTTTTTATGAACTGGAGATTCAAACCAAAGAGAATCAATATATATGTTACTCGGATCTTGAGGTATTAATTGAATTGGATAGTAGTAATTTGTTTGATCTCCCTTAACTTGTTCCATTGAAAAACTACTTTCCTGAAAGTCGGAAAAAAATAAATATTGTCTACTTCCTAATTTTTCGTTTTCTTCATTTTCTTTATCAAGAAAAGAACGCTGCCAATTTATTATATCTTCTAAATTTCGATTAATAGGTGTAAATTCTATTTTATCTAAATAATCCAATGCATCCATTTTGGATATTAGACGTTGCTCAATACCATCTAGTTTATTTGTAGTTAAAAGAATACTAGTTTCTAAGGGGGTGTTTTTAAGAATCCTTCTAACCATTTCACGCGCCTCAGAAAGAAGTTCTCCCTCAGTTCCTTTTGCACTCATAGAGAATGAGTTGTCGATATAAATTGCAAGTACATTTTTACCAGAAGAATGTGAAATACCTCCTTTTTCAGTTATTGGTTGAGCAAATGCAAGAATAATCGCTAAGAGAGCTAATAAACGAGCAAAAAGTATGAGTAAATCCTTAAGTTTTTTAGTTGATTTATTTTCTTGCTCAATAAATTTAATAAATTTTAAAGAAGGAAAAAATAAAGTTTTGTGTCTTCTAAAGTGAAATAAATGGATTAAAACAGGAATTATTAGAAGACTTAAAAGCCAAAGTAAGCTGGGATACAAAAATTCCATAAAACAAATTTAAGAAAATTAAACGATTTTACTTGTCTTGTTTATAGAATCTCAGTTATTTAAATTTTTTCGTCCCTTTTATTTAATATCTGTAGCTCGCTTTTTATACTCGGCACTTTTCACCTCGTCACCAAGTTTGTAGTAGGATTTCCAGAGGATTTCTAGAACAGCTTTTTCAGTGGGATTGATAAGAATGTATTTTTCTAAAACAAGTAATGAGCGCTTGAGTATCTCTTCAGATTTTTGTACAAGTAATTGATACTTAGGATTATTAAAATCTAACTGATCAGCACTTGTCTTTGTATCGTTAGCCCAATTATAAAGGTGGGCACCGAGTTGGTATTGAGCTTCTGTATAATTTGGGTCAATTTCAAGTGCTTTCATTAGGGCCTCTTCGGCTTTTTCATTTTCCTTCAAATCAATGTATGAAGTACCCAATACGTAATATAGTTGCTTGTTTTTTGGATCAATTGCTAATGCTTTATTTAGGAATTTTTCTGAATTTGTTAAATCTCCTTTTTGTAAATTAATATTAATAATAGAAATTATAACATCAATGTTTAATGGTATAATCTTATGAGTTTCATCAGCTATTTTTAATGCCCCGTCAAAGTCCTTTTTTTGTAATAAGCTATCAACTGCATAATTTAAACTTAAAGATGCATTAATAGAAGCATCCTTATAATCTACACCTAGAAATTCTTGAATTGCATATGCTGCAGAAAAAAATTGTGTTGCTTGGTCAAATTTTCTTTCATTATAGGATTTAAGACCCATTTCAAAAGCCATTCCAGATCGAAAATTTATGAA
>ENA-UOYL01000188-UOYL01000188.1-marine-metagenome-genome-assembly--contig:-NODE-188-length-23438-cov-3.370960_pt1 | contig 23438 bp, 18 predicted proteins | sample MGYA00238173_ERZ767189 | MGnify/ENA primary metagenome ERZ767189 (study PRJEB28943, sample SAMN06267163) | marine metagenome | isolation source: Columbia River Estuary | place: USA:Columbia River Estuary... | reverse complement strand
ATTATCTGTTTCTACTAAAAGAATAGGAGCTAATTTGGCTTTGAATGCATAAGCATTTTGAATGTCTAAATAAAAATTTAAATTCATTCTATTCAAAAATAATTTCTTGTCGACACGCACATTAAGCTGATGAAAACTCGATTCTCGTTTCGTATTTAATGCATCGTAATCCAAAATACCAAAGCCATTTATGTCCCAGTTTTGCTTTAAGGTTGAAGTTTCTACATCATAAGGCGTATAAGGTGAGCCACCTGAGAATAGCCATCTAAATCCTAATTCCCAACCTTTCTTGAAGCGCTTTCCTCCTGTAAAAGAAACAATGTTTTTACTGTCCCAAGCGGTAGGCACATACAAGTTGTTTTTATCCTTGAATTCCGAAACAACAAAAGTGTAGGCCAAAATAGCATAGAATCCTTTAAATAGTTTCTGTTGATATAAAAATTCTGCGCCATAGGTCCGCCCTTTCGAATTGGAAGAAACGGCTTCATTACCAACAATTCCAAAATCAGAACCAACATTAGCAAGCGATATTGAATCCTTGATTGAAAATGGGTATTTATCGTATTTCTTAAAGAAACCCTCAAGGGTGAATCGAGAATTTAATTTCGTTAAATATTCCGCGCCGAACACAAAATGATCGGCCTGAATGTAGGTAAGGTTATTTGATTTGTTAACTAAATCCCCTGCCATATCCCGGTAACCCAAAATAGTATAAGAAGGAAGTTGATGATACCTTGCAACGTTTGCATTCAAGGCAAAGGAGGGAGTAATTCGATAGTTGATGGAAAAACTCGGTGAAAGTTGGTTGAATGGATTCATCATACCAGATGAATAATTACTGATGTCGCTTCGGATTCCAAGAGATAGATTCACCTTTTCACCAAAAAAACCTTTGCTGAGTTGCGAAAATACAGCTGCTTTGCTCATGAATAAATCTGACTTGAAATCGATAGTAAGCGGACTGCCTTGAACAGTAATTTTATTGAATGTTGAGTTAAAATACCGCGCGTACTCGTACCCCAAACCTACATTCCACTTCCATCCATTGTTTAAGTAAGTATGCTCCATTCTTAACTTATTCTCTGCTTCAAAAGAACTGTAATCCTGTAACTTATTTGCTTCGGTCTCAATGAAATCCTTGTACCTAGAAGAAGTATTATTCAACATATTTCTACTCAAAACAATCGTTTGAACACTGTTTTTGGAGGTGTGACTGTAATTAATCCCTAAAGTATAATTCCATTGTTTTTGTAGCGGTAAATTACCCAAAATAAAATCATTATACTCGCGCTGAACGGTATCGGTGATGTTGTCATTTACAGTAGTATTTAAACGAAAGTCATCGATGGCGCCCAAACCAATGAAGGAGATTTTATTTTTATCATTTAGTTTAACATTCACTTTGTACTGAAAATCGTTGTATGTCGGTAAAATGGGCAACTTTAGGGCTGCAAATAGGAATTGAAGATACGAGCGTCTGGCTGAGAAGATAAAATTGACTTTTTTTCCAATTGGCCCATCAAAGGTAAGTGCTGCATCACTTGAACCCAAAGCGAAATTAGTAATCAAACCATCTTTATTCCCATCTTTTTGCTTAAACGATATCACACTACTCAAGCCATTGGCACGATTAGCTGGAAAAGCACCTGAATAGAAATCAACCTCTCGAATAAAATTCACATTTAATAAACCTACTGGTCCGCCGCTGCTTCCTTGCGTAGCAAAGTGATTAATATTTGGCACCTCAATACCGTCTAAATAAAACTTATTTTCTCCTGGAGAACCCCCTCGAATAATAATATCATTTCTAAATGTAGCGCGAGAAGCAACTCCTGGAAGCGCAGCAATAACTTTACTTACATCTCTATTTGCACCAGGTAAACGTTCAATTTCAGTTGAATTTAATGACTTTAATGATAAAGGCGATTCTACATTTCGCTGAAAACGATTGGCACGAATAGTAACCTCCTTCTGCTCTACTACAACCACTTCTAAAAAGAAATCCAAGTCAATCGATCGCGCATTGGTAACGGTTATCTCATTAATTATTTGGTCTTTAAATCCAGGAGAAGATGCCTTAAACGAATATACTCCAGGGGCAATTCCGTTAATTTCGTAGCTACCATCCTCAGAAGAAATTGCACCTATTTGCTGATCCAACAATTGTATTTTTACCAATGGTAATCCTTCATTAGAACTTGCATTAACCACTTTTCCACGCACGATACCAACCTGACTTTGAACGTAACTTATTAGAAAGAGAAAAGATAAGATGAATACATATTTCATTAGATAGATTTTAAATTCTTTACAAATTGAACAAAATTAGAAAGGATTTGTTCTCCATTTTTTGTTAAAACTGATTCTGGGTGAAATTGAACACCAAAAAGCAACTCGTCTTTCGATTCAATAGCCATAACAACGCCACTTTCTGAAATTGCGCTCACGAATTTATCTTCGAGGCCTTCAACTTTCCAACTGTGATATAGTCCCACATTAATCTTTTCTGGCAAACCTTTAAAAAGTAGTGCGCTAGATTTCAAATTTATTGTTTCCATTCGTCCATGTTTCACCTCAGATTGATTCACTAATTTCCCGCCAAGCACTTCAGAAATAGCTTGCATACCCAAACAAATGCCTAAAATAGGAATGCTATTACGACATAATGTTATGACGGAAAATATGTTTTTTTTCTCAGATGGTAATCCCGGTCCGGGCGACAATACGACACAATCGTAATCATGAAGAAGGGCAAGATCTAACTTATCGTAAAGAATTACATCCACCTCACAACCAAGATTCACAAAATAATGTTGAATATTGTACGTAAATGAATCGTAAAAATCTATTAATAATACACGCATCTTCCACTTTTGTTTTTACTTTGCAAAAGTACAAAAGAGATTAAACCTAAAATATGGATAAAAAAAAATTCTTCATTCCTGGAGCACCGCCTCCAATCGGACCTTACTCACCTGCCCTATTAGTAAATGACACTCTTTATATTAGTGGTCAAGTACCCATAAACATAGAAACAGGGCAATTAATCACTGAAAATATCGAATTAGCAACCGACCAGGTGCTACGAAACATTAAAGCACTACTAGCTGAGGCGGGTATGACCTTGGAAAATGTGGTTAAATGCACTATTTTTATGACCGATTTAAATGAATTTCAAAAAATGAATGCTGTATACGCTGGCTATTTTCAAGGAGTCGCCCCTGCGCGAGAAACGGTAGAAATTTCTAGATTGCCCATGGATGCTACGATTGAAATTTCCTGTATTGCCATAAAATGACCGATAACATAAGCCCTGAAATAGACCTTTCTATTATTATCGTTAATTATAACGTAGAATATTTTCTGGAACAATGCTTGAATTCAGTCATGCTTGCAGCCAAGAATGTAAACTCTGAAGTAATTGTAGTCGACAATAATAGTTCAGATGGCTCCATTGAAATGCTTAAAGCAAAATTTCCAAAAGTCCAAGTAATTCAAAATAGCGAAAATGTAGGATTTTCAAAAGCGAATAATCAAGGAATTAAAATAGGTAAGGGAAAATATATTTTATTACTAAACCCAGATACGGTAATCGATGAGCAGACGCTAACTAAGATTACTGAGCGCATGAATGCCGATGATCAGATTGGCGGATTAGGAGTAAGAATGGTGGACGGAAAGGGTGTATTCTTACCAGAATCAAAACGAGGTTTGCCAACCCCCATGGTAGCTTTTTATAAAATTTTTGGACTTTCATCAATCTTTAAAAAATCGAAACGTTTTGGCCGCTATCATTTAAGCTATTTAGATGAATTTGAAGAAAATGAAATTGATATCCTCAGCGGTGCATTTATGTGCATGCGTAAAGAAGTACTCGACAAAATAGGACTTCTCGACGAAGCCTTTTTCATGTATGGCGAAGACATTGATTTATCCTATAGAATTCAAAAGGCAGGGTACAAAAACATTTATTTTCCCCAAACAACCATAATACATTACAAAGGAGAAAGCACCAAAAAAAGCTCCGTTAATTACGTCTTTGTCTTTTACAGAGCTATGATTATTTTCGCCAAAAAACATTTTGGTCAAAAGAATGCCTTTCTTTTCTCCACTGCAATTAATACTGCAATCTATCTTAGAGCTGCCTTAGCGATTGCAAAACGCTTGCTTAGCTTTCTTGCACCGATTTTATTCAATACTACAGTACTTCTTTGTGGATTATTTGCACTAACCAATCAGTGGCGAATTAGAAATATTTCCTTTCCTGATGAAGCATACTATTTTTTAATTCCCGGCTATTTTGTGATTTGGTCGCTGAATTACCTCATCTTGGGGGCTTTTGATGAGCCAGTAAAACTAATTAAACAATTCAAAGCCATTATCATTGGCACTATTATCATCCTTGTGTTTTATGCCCTACTGCCAAAAGAACTTCAGTTTTCTCGACTTTATATTTTGATGGGAGCCCTTTGGTATTTCTCTTGGCTGATCCTCAATAAAGCCTTGTTAAATTTATTCTCGGGAAAAGGACTAAGACTAAATAGATCAACTAAACGGAGATTCTTAGTCGTGGGTGACGAAAATGAATTTCACCGTGTAAAAGGAATTATTGAACAAAATTTTCAATCAATCGATGTGATTTACCCCTTGGCCACATCGGAGTCGTTCAAAGAATCCATTGGCGATATCCGCCAAATTGAACAAATCATTCACGACAAAAAAATAGATGAAGTTATTTTTTGCGCCAAAAATATACCCGCTGGAAAGATTATTGAACTTATGACAGCGATTAAAATATCCGATATCGATTTTAAAATTGCTCAACCCGACGCACAATTTATTATTGGCAGCAATTCAATTGATGCCGCTGGAGAAATGTATGTATTGAACATTAATGCACTTAATAATCCAGGCAGCCTTCGATCTAAACGTTTGTTGGACGCATCAGTTTCTTTCCTTTTTCTTTTGTTCTATCCTCTGCTATTTATAGGATTTAATAAGAAAATAAACCTACTGCACAATCTAGTTGATGTGCTCTTTGCTAAGAAAACCTTAGTGGGATTTTGCGAAAACGAAAAAATGATTGATTCCCAATTACCTCAATTAAAAAAAGGAGTGTTGAATTTGATGGATGACTTTGATAATTTAGACTCCAGCAATATCGATAAAGTTAACTTGATTTATTGCCGAGATTACACCCTCTTAAAAGACCTAAAATTAATACTAAAACATTGGAAAAAATTAGACCGAAGAACTATATAATCTTTGATTTTATAAGATTTTTTGCCTAATTTTGCCCTCAATAATAGACAAAAGAAATGGCTGAAATAGAAATCAGGCTACCGAAAATGGGTGAAAGTGTTACGGAGGCTACTATAACCAATTGGTTAAAAGTTCCTGGTGACAAAATTGCACTCGATGAAGCACTGGTTGAAGTTGCTACAGATAAAGTTGATAATGAACTGCCTTCGGAAGTAGCAGGTACCTTACTAAAATGTTTTTTTGAAAAGGATCAAGTTGCACAAGTCGGCGACGTTATTGCCATAATATCAACGGATGGACCATCCGAAAATATAGTTGTTTCAACAACAGAAACGGCAGTAGTTCCAACTAGTGAATCCCCGCAGCCGAGCAATGTAACACAAATAGACAAAGCTCCTGAACATGATAGTATGACTGCTTCGAGTGTGCAAGCGCCTCTTGGAGAAAAGAAATTCTATTCTCCATTGGTGAAAAGCATCGCTCAAAAAGAAAATATTAGCCGTGAACAATTGGATCAAATAATAGGAACTGGACAAGATAGTCGAGTAACCAAAAAAGATATTTTGGCATTTCTTGAAAATAAAACGGCAAGTCCAGTTGCAAAAACTCCTGCACCACAAACCGATACAAAAATCAGTGCCCCAATTTCAATTGTAAGTGGAGAGGATCAAATTATAGAAATGGATCGCATGCGCAAATTAATTGCGGATCATATGGTGATGTCGAAACATGTTTCTCCACATGTTACTTCTTTCGTTGAAGCAGACGTAACCAATATTGTAAATTGGAGAAATAAAGTGAAAAGCAAGTTTTTTGACACTCATGGCGAAAACATCACCTTCACCCCTATTTTTATTGAAGCTATTGCAAAAGCCATCAAAGACTTTCCAATGATAAATGTTTCCGTTAATGGAACAACAATTATTAAGAAAAGTGCCATCAATATCGGAATGGCAACAGCACTTCCATCTGGTAATTTAATTGTGCCGGTCATAAAAAATGCAGATCGACTTAATCTTTTAGGCTTAACCAAAGCTGTTAATGAATTAGCCAATAATGCCCGAAATAATAAGTTAAAGCCAGATGATACATCCGGTGGAACGTATACCATGACAAACGTTGGTTCTTTTGGAAATGTGATGGGAACACCTATTATTAACCAACCTCAGGTAGCTATAATGGCGGTTGGTGCAATACGAAAAATGCCTGCCGTTATTGAAACCCCAGAAGGTGATTTTATCGGTATACGACACAAAATGTTTTTGTCGCATTCATATGACCATAGAGTTGTAGATGGTGCGCTTGGCGGACAATTTGTGAGACGAGTAGCTGATTATTTAGAGAAATTTGATACTACTCAAACAATTTAACTATATTTAAACCTAAAATCTTTATTATGAAGCATTTTCTTTTATTATTTTCTCTCATCTGCTTCTCAAAGCTAACTTTCGGGCAATTAACTGAAACAGAAGTTAAAAATATGATCAACGCCTCTGCAGAGAAGGATTTAATCGCTGAAAACTCCAGGTTTATGCAAGAAAATTTTTTCCATTTTGCTGATCTTGTTGCCGATAAATTACTAACTTTCAATAAAGAAAATGCGAATTATAATTATCGAAAAGGGTATATTCTATTAGAAATGAACCTAAATCATGAGCTGGCTATTACGCATTTAATGAAAGCCGTTAAAAAGGTAAGTGCAAACTATGATGTTTACTCACCAACAGAAGAAAGTGCCTCAGTTGATGCCTTTTATCATTTAGGGCGTGCACTACACATCGACATGCAATACGACAAAGCCATTGAAAATTATAAAAAGTTTTTAGAGAAATCAACCAATCAATCCGAATTAATTTCTGAAGCAAATACCAGAATTATTCAATGCGCCGTGGCAAAACGATTAAGTGCTAATCCAATTGGGGCAATTCCAATGCTAATGGGAGGAGGAATCAATACGCCCTTTTCAGATATGAATCCTCAAGTTTCATTGGAGGGACAAACACTTTATTTTTCTTCGCAGCGACCATGGGAAAATAAATCATCTGATGCAGGGAAAGATGTCATGTTCAATACAAATCCAGATGATATTTACTATAGCAATAAAGATAAAAATGTTGCTTGGTTATCACCTACTATGTCCACTCTATCCTTACCTTTAGTAGCGGAAGAACTTTCTAATATGTCTGCAGATGAGCGAATGGCTTACATTTATTCTAATTCTGGCAACTACTTATTTTCTTCAGAATTTAAAAATAATAGCTACAGTAAATTGATTGCCTTGAAGTCTCCATTGACTCTCAAAAGTAAAAGCAAAGAAATACCTTGGAACACTCATTATTCCATATCACCAGACGGTAAAATGATATTTTTTGTTTCCAATGCCGAGGGCGGTCGTGGGAAACGTGATATTTATTGTATTGAAAAAAATAACGGAACTTGGGGACCAGCACAAAATATGGGCGGTATGATTAATACGGCAAACGATGAAGAAACACCATTTGTAGGTTTAAACAATAATGTGCTTTATTTTGCGAGCAATGATACATCAAGTATGGGTGGGTTCGATATTTTCATGTCGATTAGAGATGAAAATGGCATGTGGTCAAAAGCAAAAAATATAGGCTTTCCTTTTAATTCTCCAGCTGATGACTTTTACTTTACACATACCGCAAATGGAAAAGAGGCATACGTTTCATCAAATAGAAAAGGTGGAATTGGCATGTATGATATTTACAGTATAGATTTCTCGAATAACCAAGTAGAAAATATTGCGTTTCTCGACGGACGAATTATTAATCCAAAAGGAGCACTAATCCCTGAGGGTTCTTACATTACATTAAAATGCTCTAATTGTAGCGACAATACAGAACAACTAATTACGCCACGTGTAAGAGATGGGGTATTTGTAGGCAAACTAGAAAAGTGTAAGGAGTATGAATTGACATATTACTACAGCAACATGACTAAAAATCCTTATACAAATAAGTTTTCTACTAACTGTGATGAGGCCTATCAGGTGATCACTAAACGTGTTCTAATCGACGATAACAATCAAAAAATTATTCCTTTCCCTAACTATTATTTAAAAGGCGTTGCCAAAGACAAGGAAACAGGCAATGTGATTGCAAATGTTAATGTAGAATTGAAAATTGATGGCGCTACAGATAACCAAGTTTGTAATTCAAATGGTAGCTATTCCTCCGACATCCTAAAAAATTACGCCTTCGAGTCAAAAATTAGTGGACAAATAAATGCAAATGCAACTGGTTATTTAAGCCAATCAATTGATGTAAACCGTGAATTATCCTTTGATTCAGTAATAACGATTGATTTTCTATTAGAAGCAACAGAAAAAGGCTTCTTAGGTCCTTTTGTTGTCAATTATGAATATAACAAATATTATTTAACGGATTATTCTAAAAACAAACTAGTTCCCCTTATTAAAATCATGAATGATAATCCTACCCTTAGAATTGAAATCGGATCCCATACGGATAGTCGGGGCCTTGCTAGTTATAATCAATGGCTTTCCGAAATGAGAGCGAAAACTGCCGTAGCCTATATTAAATCGAAAATAGTAAATCCAGATAGAATGGAGGCTAAAGGCTACGGAGAAGAAAAATTATTAAACGATTGTACTAATGGTAAGCCTTGTTCCGATAAATTACACATTCAAAATAGAAGAACTGAATTTATCATATTAAAATAAAATTTAACACGCTACTAAAAAGTCCCCGATAGTTTGGGGACTTTTTTTTTCAATAAAAACCTATGAAATTAACACTCAAAAAACCACTTTGTGTTTTTGACCTTGAAACAACTGGGGTACAAATTACAAAAGATAGAATAGTTCAAATCGCTATCATAAAAATTCATCCCGATGGGAGTGAATTGGAATACAATCAAATCGTAAATCCTGAAATGGAAATACCACAAGAAATTTGTGAAATACATGGCATAACAAATGAAATGGCCAAAAAAGCACCTACGCTTAAGGAATTAGCTCCTGCAATTATGGCTTTTATTGGCGACGCTGATTTGGCCGGATTTAATTCCAATAAATTTGATATTCCTGTCTTAGTAGAAGAACTCATTCGGGTAGGTGTTGATGCAGACTTTTCCAATAAAGCGTTTGTAGATGTGCAAAATATTTTTCATAAAATGGAACAAAGGACCCTTTCCGCAGCTTGCTTGTTTTATACAGGTAAGCCTATGGAAAATGCACATGATGCACTTTTTGATACCCGAGTTACCTGGGAAGTGCTGAAAGCACAAATAGAACGCTACGATAATCTCGAAGGTGATGTCACTTTTTTATCTGATTTTTCGCGCCATAGCAATTTTGAGATGGTAGATTATGCAGGACGTTTAGCGAAAAATGAAAACGGAGAAACCATTTATAATTTTGGGAAACATAAAGGAAAAACCATTCAGCAAGTAAACCAAAGCGAGCCTGGATATTATGGCTGGATGCTTGAAGCTGATTTCACCAATCATACCAAGCTTTGCCTTCGTAAAGAAATGGACAAGATAAAATTAGAAAAAGAACAAAAAAAAGAACAAGAGCTCTCGGATAAATTAAATTCCTTAACAAATAAATTTAATACCAAATGAAAATCATTTGTATTGGAAGGAATTACAGCGATCATGCAAAAGAAATGGGTGCTGCAATCCCAAGCGAACCGGTATTTTTTATGAAACCCGATACCGCCCTTCTAAAAGAAAATAAGTTTTATTATCCTTCAATTACCAAAGATCTACACTACGAATGTGAACTCGTTGTAAAAATTAGCAAAGCAGGAAAATGTATCGAAGCACAATTTGCCAAAAATTACTATAATCAAATAAGTTTAGGTATAGATTTCACAGCACGTGATCTTCAATCGCAATGCAAGGAAATGGGACTCCCTTGGGAGAAAGCGAAAGCATTTGACAATAGTGCGCCTATTTCAGAAAAATGGCTTGATGTCGCACAATTGACTTTCCCTGTGCATTTTGAATTCTATCAAAATAATGAACTGAAACAAAAAAGTAATTCTGGGGAAATGCTATTTAGTATCGACCAAATAATTGCCTACGTATCAAGGTTTGTCACCTTGAAGACTGGTGATTTAATTTTTACTGGGACACCAGCTGGCGTTGGACCTGTTGCCATAGGAGATCATCTTTCAGGAAATATAAACGGGGAAAAAATGTTTGATTTCGTGGTTTGCTAAGCTTAACGTTTAACCAAGCGCACCACACCCAAATAATCTTCTGCTTGAAGGAAATACAAACCATTTGAAAGGAATGATACATCAAAAATTGTGGTATTAGAATCAATAAAAATGGTATGGCATTTTCGGCCAAATTGATCCATAAGGTAAAGTGAGAACCCTGTTTTTTGACTTTCAATGTAAAACACTCCCCCCGACGGATTAGGATGTATTGAAAATTCAATCTCTTTTTCAATGGCTGTTGTTCCAAGTGAACTAGAAGCATCGTGTTCCAAATGAAAAACCCCTCCTAAATCTTGCCCAACAAACATGTCCAACTTGCCATCACTATCAATATCAACAATCGAACAAGCACTGTAAGCACCTAGGTCTAAGCCCAAAAAATGATCCGTTCGAAGATGGAAGCTACCATTGAGCGAACCATCAATACTATCGTAAAAGCGTATTTGTCCGTCGTAAGCGCCTACCAATAAATACGTAGTATCGTTGTGAAGAAAAAAATGGGGGTATGGAAATCCATCTGGTGTTGTTGTAGAAACATCGACATTGCCTAAAATATTCGTTTCCAACTGAAAAGATGGAACCGTACTTGTTCCAATATTTTTGTAATACATTATTTCACCTGTTTTCTGTCCAATTAGCAAATCTAATTTCCCATCTTTATTTAGATCAAAAAGTTGAGGCGAAGCAAATTGACCTGCACTAATAGGCGTTCCATTATTATCTTGATAAGAGGCAGTAGCGGCAGCAAATAATGGAGTTGAACCAGTGCTTATGTTTTTACGAAATATAATCGAACCATTCTCTAATCCTATAAATAAATCCGGTTTAGAATCACCATCCACATCACCAAAGGTTGCAACCATTCTCAAGCCATAACTAGATTGAGACAAATTCAAAAAATCATCATCAATAAATGTAAACACTGGCAGTGATTGCGTTCCTGTGTTTTTATAAAAAGCAATTCTACTTTCCTTTGCTAAAGTTGGTTTATAGGCAAAAAAATTACAGATAAACATGTCTTTCAAGCCATCCCCAGTTAGATCCGCAAAAATAGGAATGGAACCCGTTCCATGCTCAATCATATCTTCTTGGAGAAAAGCTTTTGTCTGATAAACAAAATTACTCGCTGCATTTGATCCTGTATTTTTATAATACAATAAGCTCTTTTCATTTTCAGAAACACCACGAGCATTTGGAGCAACTAATAGATCTTTGACACCATCAAAATCGACATCAACGGAATACGCAGCTGGAAATAATTGCATGTTTACTGCAACACTATTACTCGGAAAAGCAGGGTCAACAGAAACCATCAAGGAATTAGTATTTGGGGCAGTACCACCATTGATTAAAAGATTCATGGTAGGATAAGAAACATCGCCAATAATTAAATCTTTTACACTACTAGCATCGATATCGATGGCTAAAAGAGTCGAGCCCGAATGAGCTTTCGAGTCATCAGAACTTGGCTTGTTATGAATTGGGTGTTCGGGATTAGGTACATTCCCTGAAATACACGGAGAATCTTGATCATTTAAAAACAACGCATTCGACGTAACATCTTCTCGAAATCCTCCCCAACATTCATTTTTTAAGGTAAAAACGAGGGAGTCAGAGTGTCCATACAACTCTACACTCTGATTTTGATGGTACTGAACATGCTGTCCTCCTATATGATACGTTAACACATCCAAATCACCGTCTAAATCTACGTCAACAATCGCAGGAATATCGCTAGAACTAACATACAAATTTAAATTTGCACCCCAATAATCAGAATAGAGCAAACTTTTTGCCAGCGACCATGTGAGTCCCGTTGTTGCATTCCCGGTATTTTTATAGACTGTAATACCTCCAACACCATACGTGAATAAATCGTTCTTTCCATCACCGTTATAATCTACCATAAAAGCGCGATAGCGAATATCAGATGGGAACAATCCATAACTATTTGGTAAAAATGAATACTGATGATTAATGCCAACTACATCATGCTGAAATACCCGAATTTGATTATTACTTCTATCGAATACAAATAGATCTTTGTCATTATCGTAATCAATATCAATTTCTGATACCTGAGCATAGTTCAATCCACCAGCCCAAGGAAGCGATAAACCCACACCTAATTTATTAACTGAAATCGATTGTTGATATGAAAATTGAAATTGAGAAAGTAAGAGTTGAATGCTGAAGAAACAAAATGCAACAACCAAATAAGTCCGCATGTATTTCATTTGTTAGTTTCTTGTAAATTTACACATACTTTTTTTATGAAGAAATCATACTATATCTATTTTATTCTACTGGTTCTGGGAATTAATGTCATGATTTGGTATTTGATTAAGCCCGCAGGATCAAAAATTATAAAGAAAGAAAAGGAAAGTCATAGCACCTTAGTTCAATATTCAGCAGCAAAATACGAAGAGCGCGACTTTCCTATTTATTCAAATGCTTATTGGGACTTACCTTTCACAAGTAATCTCGTATTTGAAGTCAGTGGGAAATTAGAACCAGGCGCTATCAATTGGGCAATCGGACAACACTTTAAAGCTAATGAAATAGTATGTTCCCTTAATGCTGAGGCGGCCTATTACAATTTAACAGAAAAAAAACAAGCCTTAATTCAAGATTTCGGTAGCGTATTCGCAGAAATTGAAGCTAAGTTCCCAAATGAAAGAGACAAATGGTATTCCTTTCTAGAAAAAATTTCACCTGGATCCAAAATCCCATCTTTACCAGGGTTCAGTTCAGAGAATGAACGAATTTTTATGAGTGAAGCCGGTCTTCTAAGTACTTATTACGCTATTAAACAGCTTGAAATAAATATGAAGAACTATTATTTTTTAGCGCCATATGATGGTAAAATAGCCTCCATTAATTTTCAGCTCGGATCATATATTGGCCAAAAGAATAGTGTTGCTCAATTAGAAAAAAATACTCCCCCTACTCTTGTGGTTCAAGTTCCCAATTCTTTGGTAGATAAATATATAAAAGCAGCAGTAGTAAGCGTAAAATCAGGCAATGCGAATTATGGAAACGCCAACTTTCAAAAACAAGGCTCCGCCAATGAAAAAACGAATGGTTTTACACCTCTACACTATAAAATGAAGTTAAATAAGCTACCCAATACGACCATCGAATATGTAGCTTACCTCCATGAAAAAGAACATGTTTCTGGATATATCGTACCTAAAAATGCTGTATCAGGGAATAAAATATGCCTTGTAAAAGGCGAGGTTTTAATTCATAAAACCATCAGTATCGTAAAAGAATTGGGAGACTCCATTTTTATTCATGGTCTAGAAAAGAATGATCAATATGCCATTGAATTTATTTCAGGAAAGGGAGAGGGAATTTTTATGTTTAAAGCAGAAAAGCAACATTAGATTGAGGCCATGTGCAATGGATCTAATAAATCCAAAGCCGATTTAACTGGGCTAAACGTTTCATTAGGAATTTCAACAAAAACTGAATTCCAAAAATACATACTGCCATTCCATAAACCAGGCAATTCAATAAAACGAACTTCTTGATCTTCAAATGATTTGGTGCTATTGAGATACGTATCTTGATCTACAAAATCAGAAAGTTCAAGCGGCATATCATTTAGATCATTTTTACAAATCACCATCATTACGGGATTAAAGTGAGTACTTGAAAACAATAGATTTTCAGCAGCATTATCAACGACTTGAACCTTTTCAATAATCTGCTTTGTAATAACACCATTTTTTTCAACCATAAATGGCCCGCCACCAGGAAAACCCTCATTCTTAACCATACCACAAACACGGATCGGTCTATTTATCAATGATAAAAATTGTTCAGGAGACTCATTTTTACTTAGCTCAGAATCGGTATATAAACCATACCGATTATTTATTTCAACTAATTTCTCAAAGGATGGATTATCATTTAACACTTTTAATGCGGCACGCATTTCAGCTAGTAAACCAGCTAAAGCACTCCACGCTAAAATTGAAGGCGAAGATTTAGAAAGGTGCTGAATATTATCAATATTTTTTATGAAAATGATTGAACTATCAATAGATTGCAAATTTGGAAGCAAAGCACCGTGGCCTGCTGGTCGGCGAATAAAATTGCCTTGACTATCTTTTATAGGTTCTTTAAGCGCATTAAAAACAAAAGCATCTGAGCTTTCATCTTGTTCGGAATATGAAACATCAAACTTCTTTTGGGTAACTATTTCAATTTTCTCAATCTCCAAAGCAATTGCCTTAAAAAATTGTTTCTGAATCGTGAAATGAAAGGAAATCGCTGGTGCATTAATTAAGGTCGATTGCTCAATATGTTCTGCTACAGCACTTCTCACACCGTCAGCATACCGATGAAAAGGAAATAAGCCCTTTGGTAATTCGCCATAATTAAGCCCTTCTTTTTCCATTAAAAAGGATAATAAAAATCGCCAATCCACCTCCCCAGCAAAGATTCGTTGCTTTATTTCCTCTGAAAATAAATCAAAAAAAGCAAAATCGGGGATCTGACGAAACATCTTTTCAACAAGCAATCGGGACTTCTCTGAAGGTCTGTATAAATAATCACGAATAAATTCGAACATTCTAGAACCCGAACCAGAGGCAGGAATAAAGACACAAACCTCATGAAGCCCCTTTTCAAATTTTGTTTTGTAATCATTAAAATCCGCCATTGAAAACTGCAGAATACCTTCTCCAATTGTGCAAGGCTTAACGATCGTTAAAAGCTGCGGCTCACCAAAAATTTTTTCCTGCTGAATTTTTAATAAATTAATTTGGTTTACGGTCATTTAAAAACGATTTCTTTACTTTGTATATGAATATTGGGTTCGAATTTATAAAATATAGCTTGATTGCGAAAGGAAGACACGGAATTCATTCTCCTTTTGTTTACAACTTAATTGATCAAGTGCTGCGAAAACCAATCAGCGAGGAAGTAAAATCGAGGCAAAATAGATTGTTTAAAGCCTTGAAAAATGACGCCACCATTATCAATTTTGAAGAATTTGGCGCGGGTTCCAAACATTTAAAAAAGCAGCGCAGTGTAAAACAAATAGTTGCTACCAATTCTACAAAAAATAACTATGGGAATTTGTTATATCGCTTAATGGAAGCCTATAAACCTATGAATGTGTTAGAATTTGGCACCTCAATAGGCTGTGGAACTTTACAATTACATTGGGGTAATCCAGAAGCACAATTGATTAGCATAGAAGCTTGTAAGGAAACCTATGAATTCGCAAAAAAAACGATGGAGCAACATCAAATCAGCAATCATATTCAACTTATTAATAGCACTTTTAATGACTTTTTAGAGGGGGAAATTCATAAGAAATTTGACTTGGTTTTTATTGATGGGCATCATGATGGTAAATGTTTGATTGATTACGTCAAAAAACTTGAGAAACATACCCATAACGATACAATTTTTATCCTTGATGATATCCGCTGGAGCATGGATATGCTCAATGCCTGGAATACCTTAGTCAATGATGAGCAGTACCATCTGAGTATTGATTTCTTTAAAATGGGTGTGTTAATTAGGCAAAGTAATAAACGCAAAGAACATTTCATATTGAGAAAATAAGCTCAATAGGCAGCGAAAAGAACATCTAACATTTCGGGCATTGCATTTATTGGTTGGGCGGCAAGGCTTCTATTTTCCATATCGAGTCGTTCGCCCTCTTCTTTTGCTGAAGATTCAGTAAAAGCAAATGTTCCATTACCTTGGTTCGCATCATCTTGAATTGCCAACAACATATCATCCCCATAAGGCTCGGGCACAAACTTTTTGTCAGCATTAATAGTTTTAGGCAAATCTATCGTTGCAACTTGAGTTTTTTCCTCCTCCTTAAAAATAGGAATGGGAGCGTTATTTTTATTTTCTTTCGTATTATTTTTTGGGGCAATATCCTTTTTTTGTTTTGGGGTTTCAGCTAATTTGTTAGGTTCGTTGGAATTAAACCGTAAAAACAAAAAGGCAACAAGAAAAATTACACTTGCTGCTGCCAAATAAAATATCGGTCGTTTGTAGCGCTTGAATTGTAGTATAGGCGATACCTGCTTATTTTTCTCTGAATAGGTAGCATTAAAAAGCACATCTAATTTTTCTTTTACAGCGGAATCTACTTGAGTATTCTCTTCCAGATACAAATCCGAAGCAGTAAACATTTCCTTTAACACATTAAATTCACCCTCATTAGAGCAATATTCGGACAATGCCGATATTTCTTCAAAGGTTAATTCATCAAAAAACTTTGATTTAATAATTGTCTCAAGTTCAGTTGTCATGTTTTTTGTATTATTTTAATTCGTCAATACTAATTTAAATTCCTTTAATTTTTCCGCCAATTGTTTTGTCGCATAAAATAAGCGAGACTTAACAGTTCCCTCATTTATTTCTAGCACATCTGCTATTTCTTTTAAGGAAAATCCTTGAAGATGGCGCAAGGCGAAAACATCTCTGTGCTTATCATCTAATTGTGCTATTCCCTTATCAAAAGCAGACATAAACATATTATTCTGCACCTCATCAAATACATTATCATCACTTTTTACCGAATGATGATTGTCGACACCTAAGACAGTGTTTTTTCGTACTTCTTTACGCTTATATTCATTCTTGCACATGTTACACGCTACAGAAAATAACCACGTTTTAAACGATCTTGTAACATCAAATGCATCAGGGTTAACGATTATTTTGGCGAAAATATCATGAACTAAATCTTCCGCTTTTTCACGATCACGCCACAGCATTTTATTAAAGTAGCCAAAAAGAATTCCCGCGTAGCGATTATACAGCTCATCAAACGCAACTTTCTCCCCTTTTGATAGCTCAGCCATCAATTCTTCATCAGAAAAAGAATCAAAACGTTTTTTGAAGAATCGCATATTAATGTTTCTTGATAAAGCTAACTTTTCCAGACTTTTCAGCAACAGTGCCTATTTCCTTATCTATATGTATTAATTTATCTGCTTCATTATTGAGTAAATACGATGATTTCAAAAAAAGCAACATGGGTAAATAATTAGACGATAAATTATTGCTTTCCATAGATTTATATTGATAAACATTTTGTTTTTCTAACGAAGTATTCCATAATTGCTCATTTCGAACAACCAAAGAAGGCTCACTAATTGAATATTCTTTTCGGTATTCAAAAACCAAACCAACAGGAAATAAAAACGATTGTATTGGAAGCAAATAATCTTTAGGAATTGTCATTGACAATGCTAATTTTTTATCATTATTCAATGAACAAAAAGAAGATAGATAATGGGTATTTATAACAGTTTCACTTGGTAATATATATCCTGCTTGAGCTAATCCATTCCGATATGTTGCACTTTGTAATAGATCGAGTGAAATAAGTTTAATTTCTGGATGAATGCCCTGAACAATTTGTTGGTAAGCCACACCGTAGGAATCGAGAAATCCATGGGTAATTAATGCCTGATTATCAGAGCTAGATTCGAGTAAGTCGGCAGCGTAAGTGATTGATTCATTCGACAGTAATTTATTTTCTTTTATTTTTTTTAGATAGGCTAAAGCGGAAATTTTATCCTCTTTTACGATTGCATTTGCTAAACATTGTGTTAGAATGTCAGGATCTAAAGGCTTCATTGCTTCTGCTAATTTCAATTCTTTTTCCCTATCAACATTGTAATTACCCGACATATAATAAAATAGATAATATTCAAACGAATTAGGTGACTCGATTTTTAAGAGTGAAACATCTTCATCCATTTCTTCTTGCAAAGGGGCATCGGCAGATCGGGAGCTTGGCTGATTAGAAGCCACTTTCTTTTTCTGAATAAATTTATCGGAAGTAGTACTAATAGATTTAATTTCCTGCTTTGAATTGGAAACATCCTCCTTGTTTTTACTTGATTTTTTCGTGCTGATTATTTCTACCTCATTCAAATTTTCCAATTGAATGGAATCCATTACGATTATTGGACTTGATGAATTAGAATTGAATGATGAATTTATTACCTTATTTTCTTCCGGTGGTTGTGAAAATAAGATCGCAACTTGAAAAAACGCAATACAAAAAATTATAGTTTTCATGGTATTTTTTTTTCAATTACAACCTTAAGGCAGGAAGGTTCAATCTAATGTATAATTAAAAATCACTACTGTCCGATAAAAATCGGACTTTCTTTTCTTTGTCCTTTTGTCTTGATACAAAAGAACGAAAAAATCAAGTCTCAATTGAAGACGTTCGGCTAAAATTTTTCATCGACCGATACACGAAAAGAGTGATAAGCAAAGCTTATCAAACGACAAGCGCTTTTCGGTATCGCTTACGCCTCGAAATTTTCTTTACCCTCTCTTTGCCAATCGAGACGAAATAAAAAACGTACAAGGAGTTAATTTTCATAATCTTAACACTTTCCTTTCTGATTCAGAGCACTAGCCAAATCGAGAGTAATCTGCAGCAACCCAATAATTCATATGGATTTTTACACATTTTTTTTTTCTCTGACAAGACTTATTAGAACTAAAGAATAAAGGTATTTATTTATTATGGATTGAAAATTGGTCAAGAAAAAGAAAAACGAATTGTTTATTAAAACCCTAATAATACGTAGATTTGCTCGTTGACGAACCATGAAAAAAAAAATATTCTATTTCATTCTCTTTAGTTTCGTACTCGGATTACTGTCCCTTACTTCAAGTTGTGGGAAAAATAATTCGTTTTCAAAAAAGCACCTAAGTTTTTCAGTTGACACCTTGGTATTTGATACTGTCTTTACAACAATTGGCTCTACCACGCAACAATTTAAAATTTACAACAACGATAATAAAAGCGTAATAATAGAAGAAATTGAATTGATGGGCGGCGCCAACTCATTCTTTAGAATGAACGTTGATGGAATAGCGCTTAACATGATTAAGGATACAAAGCTATTAGGAAGGGATAGCCTTTTTGCTTTTGTAGAAGTAACCCTAAATACGAATGGTCAAACCTTACCATTAATTATTGAAGATTCAATTCGTTTTCGAACAAATGGCGTCGATCAATATATAAAATTAGCCGTCTGGGGGCAAGATGCCTACTTCCATTACAAAGACCTAAACGAGGGAGTCTGGCCCAATGATAAGCCGCATGTCATTTATGGTTATGCCGCTGTTGATTCTGCAAAGTCATTAACCATTCCAGCCGGAACACAAATTCATTTGCATAAAAACGCACTATTATATGTCTATAAATCTAGCTTGCATGTTGAAGGCACTTTGGGCAATGAAGTGGTTTTTAAAGGCGATCGACTCGAGCAAATGTATCAAGATGTCGAAGGTCAATATTATGGCATTTATTTCCATCAAGCAAAGGAATCAACAATTGATTATGCCATCATAAAAAATGGTACTAGTGGAATCCATGTTTATTCCAATGATGCTTCCAATCCAAATTATACCCTTACACTTACCAATAGTAAAATATTCAATCATTCCCGTTACGGTATTTTCATTTATTCCGGAGGAAAGGTCAAGGCCGAGAATTGCATAATTTCTAAATGCGGCACGCATGCCCTTATTGTATTGGAAGGAGGTGATGTTAATTTTAACCATTGTAATTTACTTGGTTATGGCAATTCTCAATCGCCAGCAGTAGGGATTAGTAATTTTTACAATGATTACACCAATGGCACAACCAACGTAGGCTCCATTAATGAAGGAAAATTTTATAATTGTATTATTTCAGGAAATTTAAACAGTGAATTGGCTATTGACACCATCCAAATGAGTGGGGTAAATCTAAATTTTGATTTTAAGAATTGCTTAATTCGTTCCGAAATTATATTTCAAGATACATTTTACCAAAACACATTATGGAATGATAATCCACTATTTGAAGATACGGCTCAGGGAGACTTTTTATTTACTTCAAATTCAACATTAAATGGAAATGGCATAGTAAGCACAGTAACTAATGACATTTTGGGTTCACCACGAAATAATCCACCTGATATTGGTGCGATTGAATTAAATTAAAAAAAAAAGCGCTTAAAAAGCGCTTCATCAGTAGTATTTAATTTATTTATGCGCTAGCATTCATATTATCCAAAACATCCATTACGCTTTTAACAGCCTCAGCTGATTCTGCAAGTAATGTTTTCTCCGCGTCATTTAAGTCTAACTCGATAATTTTCTCAATCCCATTTTTACCTAAAATAACCGGAACTCCTAAATAAATATTACTCAAGCCATATTCACCTTGAAGCCATGCGCAAACAGGGAAAATCCTGCGTTGATCGCGAACAATTGCCTCTACCATTTGCGCTGCAGCAGCTCCTGGAGCATACCAAGCAGAAGTGCCTAGCAACTTTACAATTTCTCCCCCACCAAACTTGGTGCGTTCAATTATCTCGTTTAAGGTATTTTCTGCAATTAACTCGGTAACGGGAATACCCGCAACAGTAGTGTAACGAGGAAGAGGAACCATGGTATCACCATGTCCACCCATCAAAACTGCTTGAATATCTTTTGGAGAAACGTTTAATTCTGTTGCTAAGAAAGCACGATAACGTGCAGTGTCTAGTACTCCAGCCATACCAAAAACCTTATTCGGGTTTATTTTAGCATGTAAAAAAGCGCAGTACGTCATGACGTCTAATGGATTAGAAACGACAATAATGATAGCATTTGGTGAAAATTTAACAATGTTCTCTGTTACTGTTTTAACTATTCCTGCATTCGTAGCAATTAAGTCATCTCTTGACATGCCGGGCTTTCTTGGCAAACCAGAAGTAATGACAACTACGTCTGAATCCTTTGTTTTTGAATAGTCATTGGTTGATCCAATGACCTTTGAGTCGTATTGATTTACTGGCGATGTTTGCCAGATATCTAGGGCTTTTCCCTCTGCAAATCCTTCTTTTATATCCAACAATACAATCTCATTGGCAATTTCACGATAAGCAAGTACATCTGCACAAGTTGCGCCTACATTACCTGCTCCTACAACAGTTACTTTCATTTTTAAAATTTGTTTTATATTTAATGTTTACGAAATTAATACATTTGTCGATATTTACTTTAATTTGAAAATCTTTTTCAGCATTAAATATTTAAGAAGGCAACCCTACGCTTAACAATGCGTTTTAAAAACGGAAAACTTTGGACAACATTGATAAAATAAAACAAATTGTAGAAGGTTGTCTTCAAAAAGACCGAAGGTCTCAAGAAGCCTTTTTCAAAATGTATTATGGAAAAATGATGGCAGTATGTTTGCGATACATTAGTGATCGAGACAGTGCGCAAGAGGTTCTTCAAGATGGATTTATAAAGATCTTTGACAAATTGGAACATTTTGATTTCCGCGGCTCAATAGACGGATGGCTAAGGCGAATTATTTCGAACACTGCCATAGACGCTATTCGAAAAGCAAAAAAAAATCCTTTTCTCACTGACAACGATAATGATTTTAAGCAATTAGCTGAAAATGAATTAGAAAAAAAAGAAAATGAAATTTATATAGAATTAAAAGCGCAAGTTGCGATGGATGAAATTGAAAAATTATCTCCTGCTTATCGTACCGTTTTCAATTTATATGTATTTGAAGAATACACTCACAAAGAAATAAGTGAGATATTAGGCATAAGTGAAGGGACATCAAAATCCAATTTATCAAAGGCAAAAATGAATTTACAGAATAGATTAAGTATTAAATTTTCAAAAATTAAAGAATGACAAATAAAAATATAGAAGAACTTTTCAAACAGGCACTTGATGGGCACGAATTGCCCTACGATGCTTCTGCGTGGGAAAGTTTAAATAACAAATTAAATAAAAACACACCAGCACAAAGCCCCGTTAAGTTATGGCGATGGGTTTTAGGGTCTTTACTATTAATTTCCATTACATCACTACTACTTTGGAAGAACGCTAAAGAAACTGCCAATACAAAAAACATTGAAATTGTTAAAAATACTTCTCAAAAAGACAAGCCTACTAAAATTGACAAGCCTACTAATAAACAAGTCATAACTATTCAGAAGGATAAAAAGCAACCTTTATCTATTTCTACATTCGGAGAAGTTATTGAAATTCCAACGATTAATTCAATCTTCCATGAAAATGAAAATTTAAATGTAGATGAGATTCACAAGGAAGAAGTTATTAGCACAGAAGAAAAAATAGAAGCAGTACAAAAACATGAAAATGATGTAACAGTAAATTCAAGCATCGTTTATCCTGCCCTAACCTTCAATTGCATTGGAGATCAAAAGGCACTGTCAAATAAAAACGCTACTGATTTAGTTCTTGTTACACCAAGTAATCAACAATTAATTCTACCTGCGAAAAGTGAAACTTATGTTACTATCGAAGAAAAAGGCTACTATCGTATTGGTACAATGTCATCTGAAGGTCGCTTCAACGAGCAAGCAAACCAATTGGTTAGTGAATTACCGGTAGTAGAATTAATGACAGAAGATTTAAATTATTTAAATGATCTTTAAAATTCTTAAACAACTCAAATCATTAAACACGTAACTATCTTTGATTTTAATCCAATTTCATTTTATTTAAATAGATTATATTCCCTCCTTTTCCGATTATCTTTCATACATTTAAAATCGTAAATATTGCTACTGCTGAAACAACACTTAATTAATCGGCAGCATTTGTAGCAGGAGTAGGCGGGGTTGTGCATTCAGTTGCAGCTCCTCCTTTTGATGTCTTTCCTTCTGCACAAGTCCCGGTACAGCCTTCGAGACCACTCGATGTTCCAGTTTGAATACTGAAATAGTCTGCTGGGCAAGTTTTGTCTGTGCATGCGGTTGCGGTTCCTCCGGCTGAGAATGTGCCTGCAGCACATGCAACACATTTTTTGCCGTCAATTTTGTAGCCAATAGCGCAAGCTGTGCCACACGTTTCCTGTCCTGCAGCTGACATCTCACCATCTGCGCAAGCCGCACATTCAGTTTGTGCTGCTGCAGCTTTCGT
>ENA-UOYL01000186-UOYL01000186.1-marine-metagenome-genome-assembly--contig:-NODE-186-length-23602-cov-3.210457_pt1 | contig 23602 bp, 23 predicted proteins | sample MGYA00238173_ERZ767189 | MGnify/ENA primary metagenome ERZ767189 (study PRJEB28943, sample SAMN06267163) | marine metagenome | isolation source: Columbia River Estuary | place: USA:Columbia River Estuary... | reverse complement strand
TTGGTGACTTCCTGGCACCACCATGACGCGCTTGACGGTAACGGTGCGTCCCTTCACAACGGCTGCAGCAGCGCGCAAGTCTTCAATGCGACTGTTGGTGCACGAACCGATAAACACGGTGTCTACTTTTACGTCGCGAATTGGTGTGCCTGCAGTGAGGCCCATGTATTCGAGTGCGCGTTCAACGGTGTTGCGTGCAGTGGCGTCTGCATAATCGGCAGGGTTCGGAATTTTTCCGTCAATGCCAATGCCTTGTGCAGGGTTTGTTCCCCATGTAACGAATGGTGTGAGTGCTGATGCATCGATCACCACTTCGCTGTCCCATTGCGCGCCTTCGTCGGTGCACAATGTTTTCCAGTCGGCAACTGCTGCGTCCCACTCTGCACCTGTTGGTGCATGCTCGCGACCCTTCAAGTAATCAAACGTGACGTCGTCTGGAGCAACAAGACCAGCGCGTGCGCCGGCTTCGATGGACATGTTGCAGATGGTCATGCGACCTTCCATTGACATGGCGCGAATTGCTGAACCGCGATATTCGATGACATGACCGATGCCGCCACCTGTGCCAATTTTGGCGATGACAGCAAGGATGATGTCTTTAGCGGTGACGCCTGGTGCAAGAGTTCCGTCAACGGTGACGCTCATCCACTTTGGACGCGACTGCGGAAGTGTTTGCGTTGCAAGAACGTGTTCCACTTCGCTGGTACCAATTCCGAATGCGAGTGCGCCAAATGCACCATGGGTTGCAGTGTGGCTGTCGCCGCACACGATGGTCATGCCAGGAAGAGTGCGTCCTTGTTCTGGACCAATGACGTGCACAATGCCTTGCTTGGCATGGCCCATTGGATACAACGTGACACCAAACTCTTTTGCGTTTGCACGCAACACTTCAATTTGCTTGGATGAAATTTCATCGGCAATCGGAAGGTGGATGTTCTCAGTTGGAACGTTGTGGTCTTCGGTTGCCACGGTGAGGTCTGGGCGTCGAACCTTGCGACCGTTGATACGCAGGCCGTCAAAAGCCTGCGGGCTCGTCACTTCGTGAACGAGGTGGAGGTCGATGTACAGCAGGTCTGGTTCGCCGGGTGCGCTTTGCACGACGTGGCGATCCCAAACTTTTTGGGGAAGCGTGAGGGGCTTGCCGTTCGAATTGGCCATGCTTCCATTCAACCGTGAATTGGCTGAAATGGCTCAAAACTGCTTCCACATAAGGGCCCCAAGCCACACATCGGGGTATGACACAACACACCATTAGTCCAGTCACACTCGCCACTTGCGTAGAGCACAGCCTGCACCTGTCGCTTGACGGTTTCGATCTTTCGCGGGCACGCCTGTATGGCATCAGCATCGTGGACGAAGAAGCTGCAGCGCGAAATGAAAACGGTGCGTTGCGAATTACGTTTCTTGCTGAACACGGCGATGTGTACGAACTGCTTGAAGCACAAACCAGTGCCATCGCGCGCATGTTCGATGCTGCAGTGGTGTTGACGTGCGGGTGGGCTGCGCCAATTCGAGACGATGATGACGAAGATGAAGAAACGTCAACGCCGCCCAGTCAACACCCAGAGCGAAGGCGAGTTCGTTTAGTTGTGGTGGTGGGCGACAGCGGTGTTGGCTCGGTGTTGCGGTTCGCCGACACCCCAAACGATGTGGTGACCGATGCGGGGGCGGCAAGAGGCAGTCTGGCCGATGCAGTCACCAATTTATGGTTCGACTGCCCAGTGAATGTTGCCCAAAGCCCGACAGATTCAGCATTGCAGGAGTAGCCGATAACTTGAATGTGTGAGTTCAAGCACCGCCAACAGCGTTGACTACGGCCCGAAGTCGGCATGGGCCGAAGAAGTGCGTGCGCTGGCTAAACAGCGCGACGCAGTAATTCTTGCCCACAACTATCAGGTGCCAGAGATTCAAGAAATTGCGCATCATGTTGGCGACTCGTTGGCGCTTTCACGAATTGCGGCACAAGTAGATGCGAGCACAATCATTTTCTGCGGCGTGCACTTCATGGCAGAGACTGCAAAAATTTTGAGCTACGAAAAAACAGTGATCATTCCCGACGCTGCAGCGGGTTGCTCGCTTGCCGACACCATTAATGCAGACCAACTTCGCGCATGGAAAGCCGAACACCCTGGTGCAGCAGTAGTGAGCTACGTAAACACCACCGCAGCAGTAAAAGCAGAAACTGACATTTGCTGCACATCTTCTAATGCGGTTGAAGTGGTGCAATCAATTCCACTTGATCAAGAAATTTTGTTTTGCCCAGATCAGTTTCTTGGCGCGCACGCGCAGCGCGAAACGGGTCGCACCAACATGCACATTTGGATGGGTGAGTGCCATGTGCACGCAGGCATTAACGGACAAGATTTGAAGAACATGGTTGCTGCTGAACCCGAAGCAGAATTGTTCATTCACCCAGAATGCGGATGCGCAACTTCGGCAATGTATTTGGCATCGAGTGGAGCAGTTCCTGCAGAGCGCACGCACATTCTTTCTACGTCGGGCATGATTACTGCAGCGCAAAATACGCGTGCTAAAAAAGTTTTGGTCGCAACAGAAACCGGTATGTTGCATCAGTTGCGTAAGGCAAACCCACTGGTCATTTTCGAGCCGGTGAACCGCGCGGCAGTGTGCAAGTACATGAAGATGATTACTCCAGAGAAGTTGTTGCGTTCATTGCGCGACGGCACAGATGTTGTTGATGTTCCGCGCGACATTGCCGACAAGGCACGTGCTTCGGTAGAGCGCATGATTGCCATTGGCACGCCTTCGCGTACGAAGGAATAATCACAGTGCCGACTGGTTCGCGCGTACAACAGATACCTGTGAATGTGCCAACCCAACTTGCTGCTCCAGCGGTTTCCTGGACACGTGAAGTTGATGTTGTTGTGCTTGGCTCTGGTGCCGCAGGGCTTGCTGCAGCGTTAGCAGCCCGACCAGTTCGCGACGTATTGATTATTACGAAAGACACGTTGGATGCTGGAAGCACAGCATGGGCGCAAGGCGGCTTGGCCGCCGTGCTCGACCCGGGCGACACGTTCGGCGAACACGTTCGCGACACGCTTGAAGCAGGTGCTGGTTTGTGTGATGAAGCAGCAGTTACTTCGCTGGTGCGCGATGCGCCAACTGCAATTCAATATTTGGAAAAACTTGGCGCAGCATTCGACCCAGGTAGCGATGGTCTACGAGCGCTCACGCGCGAAGGCGGCCATTCACGTTCGCGCATTGTGCATGCCGGCGGCGACCAGTCGGGTGCTGAAGTACAACGCACACTTGACATGAACGCAATTAACGCAGGCGTTGAAGTAATGGATCATGCGTTTGCATTGGACTTGGTGTTTGGAAAATCTTCGGGAGGCCGCCGCCGCATTGCCGGCGTGCGCATTGCAAAACTCGATGCACAAGGAAATGTTGAAAGTGTTGGGTTGGTAAAAGCGCCAGCAGTAGTGGTTGCTACGGGTGGCTACGGCCAAGTATTCGCAAGTACATCGAACCCGCCAGCAGTTACGGGCGATGGTCATGCACTTGCTTTACGTGCGGGACTTACGTTGCGCGATCTCGAGTTCGTGCAATTTCACCCAACGGTGTTGTGGCACTCGGCAAGTTCGACTCAACAGCAGATGCTCATTAGCGAAGCCGTTCGCGGTGAAGGCGCAATTCTTTTTGATGCGGCGGGCGAGCGCATTATGCAAGGTGTGCATCCTCAGGAAGACCTTGCACCACGAGATGTTGTGGCGTCGGCCATCAGTGCGCGTATGGCGCAAGCGCCAGCAGGAGTTGATGACCACGTGTTTCTTGACGCCACGGGTATTGAGAATTTCGAAGAACGCTTTCCATTCATTACCAAGGCTTGTCGTACAGCTGGCATTGACCCGCTAACACAACGAATTCCCGTTGCTCCTGCAGCGCACTACACATGTGGTGGCATCGATTCGAACCTCGACGGCCTTACCGAAGTAGACGGACTGTATGCCGTCGGCGAAGTGGCGTACACCGGCGTGCACGGCGCAAACCGATTGGCTTCGAACTCACTTACAGAAAGCTTGGTAGTGGGAACACGCGTTGGACGAAACCTGGCGTGGAAAATTCCTGAGCGTGTTGATCCAGAAGAAACCGTTGCATCGCAAGATGTTGGATTACTTGATGATTCACTGCGTACTCACGTGCGCACACTGATGAGCAAGCACGTTGGTGTGCTTCGCAAACCAGACGGTTTGCAAGACGCACTTGATGCTTTGGCGATAGTGGCAGAAAAAGTTGGTGCGGGCGTAGTACCTTCGCGACGCAATTTTGAAGCAACCAATATTTTGACGGTTGCAACTGCAGTTGCGGCAAGCGCGCTTGCGCGCACAGAGAGTCGTGGTTGTCACCGACGCACCGACACTACGGAGCAACGTGAAATTTGGGTGCGGCACCTAGAAGTTTCATTGCATAGTGGCTTGTTGTCAATTAGTGGAATTCCAAACGAGGCTTAACCATGTTGCACCACAAACTTTCTGATGCGTCTGCGCAGCACATAACGGCAGTGGGTTTAGACGTTGACGCTGTGCGTCGACTTATTTCTGTTGCATTAGACGAAGACTTGCACAACGGCCCCGACGTGACCACGAATGCGACAGTTCCTGCACAGCAGCGAAGCGCTGGTGTATTTGCATCACGTCAAACGGGTTGCATTGCTGGCTTGGCAATAGCTGGTGCAGTATTCGACATGGTGTGCGGCGCCGAGCAGGTTGTGTTCAAGCAGTTGGTTGCAGACGGAGCGCGCGTTCAGCCAGGCACTCGCGTGGCAAGTGTTGAAGGCCCAACTCGCGGGTTGCTCACAGCAGAGCGCACTGCTCTGAACTTGTTGGGTCATTTGTCGGGGGTTGCAACCGCTACAAGCCAATGGGCTGACGCCATTGCATCAACGAGTGCAAAGGTGCGCGATACGCGTAAAACCACGCCAGGAATGCGGGCGCTTGAAAAGTATGCAGTGCGTTGCGGTGGCGGAGTGAATCACCGCATGTCGCTATCCGATGCCGCTTTAGTAAAAGACAACCACATTGTTGCTGCTGGCGGAGTAGCTAGTGCTTTTGCGGCGGTACGCAAAGCAGCGCCTGCAATTGTGTTGGAAATTGAAGTAGACACCATTGACCAATTGCGCACAGCGCTTACGGCAGGTGCCGACCTAGTGCTACTCGACAACATGAAACCAGAAGTGTTGTGCGAAGCGGTGGCAATTGCATCACAGCATCTCGCATCAACTGGACGTGCTGTGGTGTTGGAAGCAAGCGGTGGTCTGACATTAGAAAATGCGCAAAGTGTTGCCGCAACGGGAGTGAATTACATTTCAGTTGGTGCACTGACGCATTCAGCAAAAGTGCTGGACATTGGACTTGATTTAGAAACGATTGTTGCTTAGTTTTTTAGCGACCGCTGGTACACGCTGGCACATGCTGCAACAAGTTTTGGAACATACGTGCGTTGCTCGGTGTAAATAGCGTTGTGTCCGCCATCCACTAAATGCACATCAACATCTTTCAATAAATCCAGTAGTCGTTGCTGCCGCTCTGGTGGAATGACTTGGTCTTGCGTAGTGATGACAACAGATGTTGGTACATCCACAGAAGACAGCCACTTCAGGGAATTGAAGCTTCCAATTTCTTTTCCGGCTTCAAGAATTTGCCGCCAATCATGACCGGACATTTCTTCGAGCGCCCATTGGTCCATTCCTTCGGCCTTGCGTTGTAGGTAGACCTGCTCGGTAATCCAGTCCACTGTTTGCGTTGGAGTGAATCGTGCAATGGTTGCAAGTCCTGTGAGTCCAAGAAACCCAAGACGTTCTTCACGTGACTTCGCAAAAATCGGTGCAGTGCTACACAACACCAGCCCCTTGACGCGATGCTCATGTTGCTTCCAAATAAGTTGTGCAATGATTCCGCCCATCGAATACCCAACAGGTATGAACGTGTTGATTCCGAGAACGTCTGCAAGTGCAACGACATCGTCTGCGCAGTCCGCAAGTCGAAATGAACTTCGCGACCGAATTCCTTGTCCGTGACCACGATGATCGAGTGCAACAACATTGAAGTGCTTGCCGAGTTCTTCAAAACAGGTAAACCAGTTCAGGTCGGCTGTTGCTGTCCAGCCGTGCAACAACATGAGTGTTGGTGCATTGTCTGGGCCTTCTATTTCACGAATGAATGTTTGACCGCGACTCGGAATATCAATTAAGCGACCAGGAGGAAGCGCCATATTCTCCGGGTTACTTCTGTGCTTTTGCTGACAGCACTTTGACTTTTAGTTTTGCGTTTGTCGCGTCATATGTAACAACATCGCCTTCTTTTGCGCCAAGCAACGCAGAACCAAGTGGCGAAGAAGGACTCATTACGCTGACTGAATCATTTTCTGGTTTTTCTTCGACATGGCCAATGAGGTACGACTCGGCATCGCTGTCTGAGTCGCCTTCAAACACAATGGCGACCACCGAGCCAAGACCAACGACGCCGTCGGCAGGGGCAGTGACCACTTCGACGTCTTCAAGAATGGATTCGATTTGGCGAATGCGGCCCTCCATGTGACCCTGCTCGTCCTTGGCAGCGTGGTAGTCACCATTTTCCTTGAGGTCGCCAAGTTCGCGCGCACGCTCAATTTTGTAGGCAACTTCAATGCGTCCACGGGTGGTGAGGTCGTCAAATTCGGCCTTTATGCGGTCAAATGTGGACTTCGAGAGTTGGTGCTTAGCCATACGGACCAAGGCTATCTGCGCAAAATCCACCCTACGATGGAGCATCACTATGTCTGCAAAATCATCACAAGCACATCGCGTTGCAGTAATTGGCGGCGACGGAATTGGACCAGAGGTCACAGCTGAAGCGCTGAAGGTGGTGAAGGCTGCAGGAATTGATTTAGAAACCACAAGCTTCGATCTTGGCGGTGCTCGTTATTTGCGTGATGGTGAAGTGCTGTCGGATGCAACACTTGCCGAACTGCGCAAGTTTGACGCCATCTTGTTGGGCGCTGTAGGTACACCTGCGGTACCACCAGGAGTAATTGAACGCGGCTTGTTATTGAAGATGCGTTTTGAATTGGACTTGTACATCAATCAGCGCCCGTTCGCTGGAGTTGCACCAGGCCATACGAAGTCACACGACTTCGTGGTGATTCGCGAGAACACCGAAGGTCCATATGTCGGCGAAGGCGGAGTGTTGCGCAAGGGCACGCCATTTGAAGTGGCAACGCAGGGCAGTGTGAACACTGCACATGGCGTCGAGCGCTGCGTTCGTTACGCATTTGAACTTGCTGCAAAACGCGACCGCAAACATTTGACACTGGTACACAAAACAAACGTGCTCACATTCGCTGGAGACTTGTGGCAACGCACATTTAATGCTCTTGCCGAAGAATTCTCGCAAGTAGGAACCGCGTACAACCATGTAGATGCTGCGTGCATTTATTTCGTGCAAGACCCGCAGCGCTACGACGTCATTGTGACCGACAACTTGTTTGGCGACATTTTGACCGACCTTGGTGGAGCAGTGAGCGGCGGAATTGGCGTTGCGTCATCGGCCAACTTGAACCCAAAGCGCACTGGGCCTTCAATGTTCGAACCCGTACACGGCTCGGCACCAGACATCGTTGGCACGGGCAAGGCAAACCCGGTCGCAGCCATTTTGTCGGCAGCCCACATGCTGGAGTTCCTTGGCGAACATGGCGGGGCAGCCAAGTTGCGTACGGCCTGTGAAAAGCCAAGTGCCGGCTCAACTTCGCAAATTGGCGACGAAATTGCAGCCCGAGTTGCGGGCAAGTAACGCTAAGTTTTATCAACATTTTTAATTAGGAGACGCCGATGCCGATTACCACGACACCAAAGATTTGGATGAACGGAAAGCTTGTTGATTGGGACAAAGCACAAGTTCATGTACTGACACACACGCTGCATTACGGCACAGGTGTGTTCGAAGGTATTCGCGCATATGAGACCGATAAGGGCCCTGCAGTGTTCCGCCTTACCGAGCACATGCAACGCTTCATTAACTCCGCAAAAATTCTTGCGATGCCGATGCCGTACTCGCTTGAAGAACTTGTTCAGGCTGTTAAGGACACTGTTGCATCAACCGGATTGCCAGCGTGTTACGTTCGTCCGCTTGCGTATTACGGATACGGCGAAATGGGTTTGAACACCACGCCTTGCAAAACCGAAGTTGCCATTGCGTGCTGGCCATGGGGTGCGTATTTAGGTGATGATGCAGTCGAAAAAGGCGTACGCATGAAGATTTCTTCATGGACCCGTCACGATCACAACACCATGCCTCCTGCAGCAAAAACAGTTGGTAACTATGTGAACTCATCGCTTGCCAAAGTTGAAGCGTTGCAGGCTGGTTACGACGAAGCAATCATGCTTGCTCCAAATGGTTTGGTTGCAGAGTGCACAGGCGAGAACTTGTTCGTTGTTCGCAATGGAATTATTTTGACGCCACCAACATCTGCAGGTGCACTTGAAGGCATCACACAAAACAGTGTCACTCGTATTGCCCGCGACTTGGGTTACGAAGTTCGCGTAGACAACATTGCTCGCAGCGATTTGTACATTGCTGAAGAAATCTTCGCTTGCGGAACTGCAGCCGAAGTTGGCTCGGTGAGTTCGGTCGATGACAGGCCAGTGCCGTGCCCAGGACCAATGACGCGGGCAATTGCTGCTGTATATGCCAAGGCTGTGCGTGGGCAAGACCCGCGCTATGCCGACTGGCTCGAATACGTGAAATAACAGGCTTCGTATTACACGGGGGTGACTTGGAGGGGGTTTCCCCCAGGTTTCTCCACAGGCGTTTCCACAAGCGGAATATCGTCCGCATGGCTTTATCCACAGGTATCCCCACAGGGCGGGGGTTTGGGGGTTGGCGAACGCGGTTTCAGGCGTCAGACTAGAGACGTGAATCTTTTTGGAGCCACCCAGTCCAGCATTGCGATCATCATTATTCGATAGGCGTGCGTCACCCGACGTACGCCCAAGCCGCCCAAACGGGCGGCTTTTTTAATCCCCAAAATTCGACAGTAGAGAAGAGAATCAGATGACTAAGCAACAACTTGTAGAAGTGTTCGACACCACATTGCGCGACGGCATGCAAGTGGAGGGCGTGTCGGCAAGCGTTGAAGACAAGCTACGCATTGCAGAACAACTGGACTACTTGGGCGTGCACTTCATTGAGGGCGGTTGGCCAGGAGCGAACCCGAAGGACATTGAATTCTTCGCTCGCGCAAAAAACGAGTTGACGCTTACCACTTCAGCGTTAGTTGCATTCGGTTCAACACGACGCCCTCTTGGCAAAGTTGACGATGACGCGACACTACGAAATTTGATCGAAGCGCAAACTTCAGCAGTCTGCATTGTTGCTAAAGCGTGGGACTATCACGTTGTGCATGCATTGCAAACAACGCTTGATGAAGGCATTGCCATGGTGTCGGACTCGGTGAAATACCTCACCGCCAACGATCGCCGAGTACTTGTTGACATGGAACATTTCTTTGATGGTTTCAAATCAAACCCAGAGTTTTCGCTTCGCGTGTTAGAGGCCGCAATCATCGGTGGAGCAACGCACCTGGTGTTGTGTGACACCAATGGTGGATCACTGCCCGACGACGTGTTGCATATTGTTGGCGAGGTAAAGAAGCACATCGGTGGCGATGCGACAATCGGAATTCACTGTCACGACGACACGGGTTGCGCAGTGGCAAACTCGCTTGCAGCAGTACAAAGCGGCGCACGACACGTGCAGGGAACACTGAATGGACTTGGCGAGCGCACCGGCAACACCAACCTGACAACAGTCATTCCAAACTTGCAATTGAAAATGGATTTTGAATGCTTGCCAGAAGGCAGGCTCGAGCGTCTTACTGCGGTAAGCAATTTTGTTGCCGAAGTACTGAATCGTCCGTTAAATCCGCAGGCTCCATACGTTGGTTCTTCGGCGTTCGCCCATAAAGCCGGTCTTCACGTTTCGGCAATCTCGCGCGCAAAAGATGCCTACGAGCACATCGCGCCAGAACTTGTTGGCAACGGCACACGTTTTCTTGTGAGCGAAATGGCTGGCCGTGCAACCATCACCATGAAGGCAGAAGAACTTGGATTGACCATGGACGGTCCAGCAGTAAACCAAGTGATTGAGGACTTGAAGCGACTTGAGCACGAGGGTTACCACTTCGAAGCAGCAGATGCGTCGTTGGAATTGCTGATGCGTCGCGCCACTGGATGGAAACAGAATTTCTTTAATGTCGAATCAATGCGCGTCATCACCGATGAATCATCAGCAGGAACATTCACGACCGAAGCAACGGTGAAGGTGTGGATGGGGGACCATCGCGAAGTGTGTACTGCGGAAGGTAATGGTCCAGTGAATGCAATCGATACCGCATTGCGTGCTGCTCTATTGCAGAAATTCCCACAGCTGTCGCGTGTGCATTTGACCGACTACAAAGTGCGCATCTTGGACTCGGGCTCGGCAACTGGCGCGGTAACTCGCGTATTGCTCGATGCCTCAGATGGAGAGCGCAACTGGACCACAATCGGCGTGTCGTCAAACATTATTGAAGCCTCGTGGCGCGCACTCGAAGAGTCGCTCATCTTCGGGCTACTGCATTCCAAGTAGGCTCGCAGGAGTATGGCTGCTCCAAAATTTGCTCCAGTAAGTGCAACTCAGACGCCGCGTTCGTATGAATCGCCATTGCATGTTCCTGCGCCATGGTCCCTGGGTCGCCCTGGAGAAATTGACGGCAAGCAGCCGCGTGGTGCGAGCTTGGGCAATCAAGGACCAGACCAGGGCTACATCTTGACGCTTGCTCGCGTTGCGCGAAACAAGATCAAAGTGCAAGCAGGCGAGTCAGTAGACGACGCCATTCGCGGATCAATCGGTATTGCATTGCGAAGGTCGTCGATGTACGGACGCGCGCCAGTGATGCACGACCTCACGTTTGCTCTCACCATTTGGGGATGGCTTGTAGACGACGTGCCAGCAGATTTATTGGCTCGTCGTAAAGAACTGTTTTTAGGAGTGGCCGATACAGCGCATTCGTATTACGAAGTTCGCGAAATAACTGGGCTCGTTCCGGAAACGACGTACCAGCTTTCCATCGAACAACTCACTGCAATTACGCCTGTTTCGTGGCGTGCACTCACCGGCGCGTAACCCATGCCTACTTCAGTAGTTGGTGTTCACCTTTCGCCCGAACATACATTTACGAAACAAGCGCAAAGCTCGATAGAACTCGTTGCAGGAGTTGGGGTGCAGGGCGATGCACATGCCGGCGCAACAGTGAAGCGTTTTGGCAAAAGTGAAAAGCCGAACCTGCGTCAAGTGCACCTCATTGCGAGCGAGCTGATTGAAGAGCTGCGCACAGAAGGTTTCAATGTTGAACGCGGCTCAATGGGAGAAAACATCACCACAAGTGGAATGCAACTTACTTCGCTACCGCACGGAACTCGTTTAGTGTTTTCAAGCGGTGCCGCAATTGAACTAACAGGTATTCGTACGCCGTGCAAACAGCTAAATGGTTTTCAAGACGGATTGCTTGCCGCGGTTCGTGAGAAAAACGAAAGCGGCGCATTTCGTCGACCAGTCGGTGTGCTTGCAGCTGTGGTGACGAGTGGAACCGTTTCCCCAAACGACTCAATTGACGTGCAACTTCCAACAGGTACACATCGCCCGATGGAATTTATTTAGTTACAGCGCAAACTTTTCTAAATCAGCAAGGTTCACAAATTCGAGCGTGAGCACATGGGTGGCACGCAGGTTCACTTTCGGTGCCATTCCTGCTTCAAAGGCTTCTTGCCAACGCGATGCGCACAGGCACCAATGATCTCCAGCCTTTAAACCGTCGAACCCGTACTGAGGCATTGGCGTTGACAAGTCGTTGCCACACGACTTTGAGAACTCAAGAAATTCATCGGTCATCACAGCGCACACAGTGTGCACGCCAGTGTCATCTCCGCCCGTCTCGCAACATCCAGTGCGGTACCAACCCGTAAGCGGAGCAGTGCAACACGTTTCGATTGGTTCGCCGTACACATTGACTTGAGTTCCAATTGTCATGTGCCACAACCTAGTGTTCGCTCAGTGTAAGTGCTTTGCTCAGATAGCCTGAAAGCACATGTCTGCAACTCCTCGTTATCGTTTCGCACCGTCGCCCACCGGTTATTTTCACGTTGGAGGCGCCCGCACAGCGCTGTATAACTGGCTCCTTGCGCTGAAGCACAACGGAACATTCGTACTTCGCATTGAAGACACCGACGAATCACGTAACGAACCGCAGTGGACACAGGGAATTATTGACGCGCTGGCATGGATTGGCATCGACAGCAACGACCCACATTTTGAGGGACCGTATTTTCAGTCCACATATGCAGCAGAACATGTTGCCGCTGCGCACAAGTTGTTTGAAGCGGGCAATGCGTATTACTGCGACCAAACCACAGAGCAAATTCAAGAGCGAGCAAAAGCAGCCGGCCTGAATGGCTACGACGGTTTTTCGCGCGATCGTAAATTGGGCCCAGGTCCTGGACACGTTTTGCGGTTCCGTGTTCCTGCAGGAAAGACCATTGTGAACGACACGGTTCGCGGGGCAGTGGAATTTGAGAACTCAACAATTGAAGATTTTGTATTGCTGCGCAGCAACGGCACGCCAGTGTTTCTGATTGCCAACGTGGTTGATGACATCACCATGAACATCACGCATGTGGTGCGCGCAGAAGAACATTTGCCAAATACCCCAAAGCAGCAAATGCTGTGGGATGCACTTGGCCACACGCCACCTGTGTGGGCACACGTGCCAGTACTGGTGAACGAACAGCGCAAGAAGTTGTCGAAGCGCCGTGACAAAGTTGCTGTTGAGCAATATCGCGAAGAGGGAATTTTGCCTGACGCAATGGTGAATTATTTGATGACACTCGGCTGGGCGCCAAGTGGCGATACCGAGATTGTTCCGCTGCAAACAATTCAGGATGAATTCCGTTTGGAAGATGTCAATCATTCGCCGGCATTTTTTGACATCAAAAAATTGCAGTCATTCAATGGTGAATACATCCGCTTGATGACGCACGATGCCTTTGTTGCTGCGGCAAATGAAGTGTTAACGAGTACGGCGGCTACATGGCCAGCAGATAGGTACAAGCCTGAAGTATTTGCTGCAATGGCACCACTTGTGCAAACACGAGTAGTGGTCATGGCAGAAGTAGTGGCAATGGTGGACTTCCTCTTTTTGGCTGAGCCACCAATTGATGAAGCCGCCTTCACGAAAGCCTTCAGCGCGGAATTTGCGGTGCCAACATTGACCAAAATTTCGAATGCGTTCGAAACGATTGACTGGAATGCAGAGAGCATCAAAGTTGCAGTCGAAGCAGTTGGAACACAGCACGAAGTGAAGTTGGGTAAATTGCAAGGGCCGTTGCGCATTGCAATCACCGGCCGCACAGTTGGGCCACCATTGTTTGAACCAATTGAGTTACTTGGCCGTGAAGAATCGTTGCGCCGAATTCGTGCTGCACTCGTACGAGCTGCCGCCTAACGCACCGTTATGAAACGCGCAGGCACAATTGGGGTGCTTGTACTTGCTGGATTCGTGTATGTATGCCTAAACATTGTTCAGGTGTGGTCAGTGGGTCGCAGCAACGACGCGAGAGAAGTTGATGCGATTGTCGTGATGGGCGTTGCTCAGTACGACGGAAGACCTTCTCCACAACTACAGGCTCGGCTTGATCATGTGCTCACGCTCTGGAATATGGGCATTTCAAAACTGGTGATCACAACTGGGGGGAATCAACCAGGAGATCGCTTCACTGAAGCAAGAGCATCTGCCGATTATCTGATTGCAGGTGGGATACCAGAATCGTCAATTTCTATGGAAGATATTGGTACAACAACGCTGCAGTCACTTCAAGGTGTTGCAGAGATTTTGCACAGCCGAGGGCTTGCTTCAGTCGAAATTGTGACCGATCCATATCACGCGCTCCGTTCACGATTGATTGCACAAGACCTCGGCTTAACTGCCTATGTTTCTCCCACCGAGAATTCTGCAGTGACTGGAGGGGCAGAAAAACGGCGAATGATCAATGAAGGTCTGGGTCTTTCACTTGCCCATGTCATTGGATTTAGGGCCCTCGACCGATTGACGAATTGAGCGGAACGGCATTGCAGTCGATTTAGTGTTGCCGATATCCTTCAGTCGTCACTCTGGGGAGTGGTGTAACTGGCAACACAGCAGATTCTGGTTCTGTTATTCAGGGTTCGATTCCTTGCTCCCCAACAAATTGTCTACTCGTCGTGAAGCGGGATGAGCACAAATTTTCCTACGTGCTTCTTTTCCAAGAATTCTTTCTGTGCTTGAGCAATGTCTTCAAGTGGAAAAGTTTTGGCAACCAAGGGGGAAATTCGATTCGTTTCAATGTACGAAACGAGCTGAGGGAAGACCGGTTCGTCCCATGCTGTGCAACCAATCAGTGTGAGGTCTTTCAGGTACATGGTGCGCAAATCAAGACTTACCAGCGGGCCACCAATTGCTCCCGAAGAGGCATAGCGTCCACCGCGCTTCAAAGTCTTGAGCACTCCCTCAAAATGTGGGCCACCAACATTGTCAATGACAACGTCGACACATTCTTCGCCAAGTTCACTCACCAGGTCTGAATCGCGCTCAATCACGAAATCGGCACCAATTCGACGCACTTCTTCCATTTTCGATTTTCCAACAATTGCAGTAACGGTTGCTCCGCGAACTTTTGCCAGTTGAACTACAGCAGAACCAACGCCGCCAGATGCGCCGGCAACAAGCACGTGTTCACCAGAAGCAACGCGTGAACGTTGCACCATGTTTTCTGCGGATCCATAGCTACAGGGAATAGATCCAAGTTCGGCGTCTGTCCATGTTGAGTCAATAGGGAAGACCTCTGCGGCAGGTACTTTTACATACTGCGCAAACGCGCCATCAAAGTCTGAACCCATCCACATGTTGAGCATCGAATCAAATCCATCTGGCCGCATGCATGGACGAACGAGTACGCGTTTGCCAATGAGTTGCGCGTGCGAAGAATCTGCAGAGTGAGTGACAATGCCGCAACAATCAGTTCCCTGAATAAATGGAAACGGAGTGGGGATGTGCCATCCACCGCCCGAATACCAGCCAAGGCGGGTATTGATTTCGGTGTTGTTCACTCCCGCTGCAAGCACTTTGATCAGTACTTCACCAGCACCGAGTTCGGGCATTGGAACTTCGCTGTAATGCAGTTTGTCAAAACCGCCATTTCCCGTAGTCACAACAGCCTTCACGGGACTAACACTAGAGACAATTGAGAAAGACAATCGGTAGCCTTGAATCGCTACTTGGCCCCATCGTCTAGTGGCCTAGGACACTACCCTCTCAAGGTAGCGGCACGGGTTCGAATCCCGTTGGGGCTGCAACTCACGTATGAAAACTTTCTTTGTAGTCGCAATTGCATCACTTTCACTTGTTGCATGTTCTTCGTCTGATCAAAATTCATCAGTGGCTGTTTGTCCAGCAGTAGATGCTGCCGATGCAACTGCAATTACAACAGAACGCGCGCAATTACTTGTTGGCTTTGTGGAAGCCGATGCAGAACAGTGCGCAGCAGATCTTGGTTGGGCATACCGCGTAGGTTCGCGTGATGGCGAGAACTTTGCACTAACTGCAGATTTTTCTGAACAGCGCGTAACAGTGACCATCACACTTGGTGTGGTTACTGCTATTGCAGTTGGCTAGCAACTGGGCGTCTGTGTGCCCATGGCATTGCTACTTCTAATTGCGACGCAAGTCGAATGAGCAAGTCTTCACGCCCATAAGCGGCAACTAATTGCATGCCAACAGGAACGCCATCGGCTGTCCAATGCAATGGAAGGCTGATTGCAGGCTGACCACTGGTGTTGAACGCTGGAGTAAACGGCACAAAATCTGCAGCGACTTTCATTGGCTTCATCGGATCACTTGGATCGTTATCAAACGAACCGATTGGCAAGGGAACTCGTCCCGCCGTTGGAGTTAACAAAATATCCCAGCCATCAGCCCACCATTGCTGAACAGCACGGCGATAGTGCGAAGTGGAGAGAATCGCATTTGCATAGTCGGTTGCTGATGCATGCTTTGAATATTGCGCCATCGTCCAGTTCACGAGCTCGAAGTCATCTTTTGTAACTTCGCGGCCAAGCAATGCAGCAACACCTTCACGCGCAACAGACATGTTGGTGCTCCATAGTGACGTGAATTTTGGAGCAAACGATTGATCTTCAAGTGCATGTGGCCACGCCGCTTCGACATGATGTCCAAGTTGCTCAAGCATCTTCGCCACAGAGTGCACGCCCTCTGCGCACTCTTGGTCAATGTCGCCGGGAATTGGTCGGTGATCAAGAAATCCAATTTTTAGTTTTCCAGTTGGCGCACCAACTTCTTGGATGTATGGGCGCAATGGGGGAGGCGCAATCACACGGTCACCAACTGCGGGACCTTGTGTGATGTCGAGAAGCATTGCTGTGTCTCGAACTGTTCGACTGACTGCAAGTTCAACTCCAAGGTTGGTCTCATCACGGAATGGTGCACCGGTAATGCGACCTTGACTTACTTTGAGTCCAACGAGACCACAGCACGCAGCAGGAATGCGAACTGATCCTCCGCCATCTGTGGCGTGCGCTGCTGGAACAATTCCGGCTGCAACCGCTGCTGCGCTACCACCACTTGATCCTCCAGCCATGCGTTTGGTGTCCCATGGATTACGTGTTGGACCCCATGCCTCTGGTTCCGTTGTTGGCACGCTTCCAAACTCTGGCGAATTTCCGCGACCAAAAATAACGAGTCCAGCATTAATGAATCGCTGCACAATTTCTGCTGTGTAATCAGAGTTCAGTGACGCTGACTTCATGGCCTTGTTTCCGTTGGAAAGCGGAAGACCTTTCATTGCTGCATGGAGGTCTTTCAGAATGAATGGAACGCCTCGAAGTGGCATTGCGGTATTCGTTGGAAGGTTTTTGGCGATTTCTCGAGCTGTATCGAACCAGGTGTACGTGAGCGCATTGATCGCCGGATTGAGTTTCTCTGCGCGTTCAATTGCGGCATCAAGAAGTTCAACAGGCGTTACCTTTCCAGAGCGAACAAGTTCGGCTTGGTCAACAGCATCAACCCATTGTGTGTCTTTGGCAATCGATGTCATTGCAGTTCCCCCTGGTTGGTTAGGGTTTACAAACTGTGAGCAGTTCTGACCCCACCCCGCAACTTACTGCGCGAGATGTACTGAAGTCCTCATCAGTTCGTCGAATGCTCACATCAAGCTTTGCTTTCTATGTGGGGGTGATGTTGCAGGCTGCAACGCTTGGCAAACATATCTATGACATCACGGGTCGTTCACTCGATATTGGTTGGCTTGGACTTGCGGAGTTTGGCCCAATTGCGCTGTTGGTATTTGTTAGTGGAAGTGTGGCTGACAGATACAACCGAAAGTATGTTGCAGCAATTGCTCTTGCTGGTGAGTTGATTTGCGCACTCACATTGGTGGCTTATTCGCTGGCAATTCGTGGCGATGAACATCCTGCAGTGTGGCCATTTTTTGTCATTGGCGTTGTGTTCGGGTCGTGTCGTGCATTTTTGTCGCCTGCAACACGCTCGATCTATCCAATGATCGCGCCAGAAGGCGGGTTGCCAGCGATTGTCGCAATGAGTTCTGCGGTGTGGACATCGGCCATGATTCTTGGACCTGCAGCTTCTGGTTTTCTGTACAGCGCAGACCCATGGGTCGCCTATGCAACAACGGCGGCACTCACGCTCGTTGGAATCATCGGAATCATGCGGGTGCAGTTCCTGCGCGAACCTCCACCGCGTGACCCGAACGAAAAAGTTACGGTGCGCTCTGCAATGGAAGGACTGCACTTTGTCAGGCGGACTCCAATTCTCTTGGCAGTGATTTCGTTGGATCTTTTTGCAGTGTTGTTCGGTGGTGCTGTTGCGCTCCTGCCGGTAATCGCCGAAGAACAATTGGGTGTTGGCGATGTTGCGTATGGTTGGTTGCGTGCTGCAGGTGGAATTGGCGCAGCATCAATGGCGGTGTTCTTGGCGATTCGGCCACTCCGTCGCAAGGTCGGAAGATCGTTACTCATTGCTGTTGGAGTCTTTGGACTCGGAACCATCGTCTTGGGAGGTACGCATTCCTACGCCATTGCGTTTATCGCAATGGTTGTGTTGAGTGCTGCAGACATGGTGAGCGTGTTTGTTAGGGGTTCGATAGTTCCTCTGGTAACTCCAGATGAAAAGCGCGGAAGAGTGTCGGCAGTAGAAAATGTGTTTATCGGTGCAACAAATGAACTTGGTGCATTTGAATCTGGCATTGCGGCACAAGCCTTCGGAACACCTGCAACAGTGATTGGTGGCGGCATTGCCACTGTGGCAATTGTTGGTGTGTGGTGGATTGGGTTCCCTGCATTGCGCAATATTGATCAATTCAGTGACTTAGATACGAGCGAAAACCCCGCATAAAAAAGCGATTGGCAACTATTGTGAAAGATATGTCTACACCCCTCAAGACAAGTGGAATTGTGCACGATTTCAAAACGTTCATTAATCGCGGAAGCGTGGTTGATGTCGCCGTTGCTTTCGTCATGGGTGCCACATTCAAGACAGTGATTGATGCTGTTGCTGGTGATGGCAAAGATAACCAAGGGATCCTCGGTGGCTTGGTTGGAGCAGTGTTCGGCGGAAACCGGCCTAACTTCAACGACAAAGGCGTGACCCTGAACGGAAGTTTCATTCCGGTTGGCGGTCTACTTACGGCACTACTTAATTTCTTGATGGTGAGTACGGTGATGTTCTTCGTGATCAAGGCATATGGTCGCTTTCATAGCGCAAAAACTGATGAAACGACCAACGAACTGTTGGCATCAATTCGTGACGAACTACGCGAGCAGCACAAAAACTAAATGCGTCGCAACGGATTTTTTGTTGGCTTGATAGCAACTGCTCTTGCAGTGGCTATTTCGTTCGGAGCATTTCGCTTTGTGGTGAATCGCAGCGATTACTTGAATGGCGTAGGAAGAATTCCTGGTGGGGACTTCAACACACTCATTACATTGCCGGATGGAGTGGACCTCACCTTTCCTGAATTGATTGGGAAAATGATTGGACCACAAATTAAAGGCAATCGCGTGTTGATGATTGGCGATTCGATTTTGGCTTCATCGTCAAGTCGCTATGGCAATGAAATGTGCAACACACTCACCAAACTTGGTTGGCAAGTTGCGGTAGAGGCTCAAGCGGGAGAATTCATTGGTTTTGGCTCAAGGGTGCTTGGCCGTAGGTGGGAAGAAGGCTGGGACACTGCGGTGGTGTTTCTTGGCACCAACAATGACGACAACATGGCCGAGTATGAAGAAAAACTCCGCGAGATGTTTGATGTGCTTTCGCAAAATCCATTCGTCGTGTTAACTACTGCCGAGTTTCGCCCAAAGCAATTGCAGATCAACGAAATCATCAAGCGTGTTGCAGAGGAGTACGGCAATGTCACCGTGCTCGACTGGGCTGCGGTGGCAAGAAACAACGGTTTGATTGGTACTGATGGGGTGCACCTGACTGCAGATGGGAGATCAGTTCTTGCAACTGCGATTGCACGTTCACTCGAGTTTGCGAAAGACCGCAATAATGGTCAATGCTTAAATTCTGTCTTCGACGATGACTCAAAAGTATTGGATGCGATGCCAACCACAATTCCTGATGAAACCGTGACCACAGATGTATCTGAAGGTGTAGTCGCAACTACTGTCGTTCCATGACAAACCGCATGAACATTGGAATTTTTGGCTCGAACAACGACAGCACGGTAGAGGGAGTGCTTGCCGAAGTTACAGCAGCCGAGCGTGATGGTTTTGCTTCTTATTGGCAGTCACAGATTTTTGGCCTTGATGCATTGAGCACGCTTTCAGTCGTTGGACATGTAGTTCCACGCATTGAACTTGGCACCAGTGTTATCCCTACGTACCCACGGCACCCGATGATGTTGGCCCAACAGGCATTAACTGCGAATCAGGCCAGTGGCGGACGCTTGTGCTTAGGAATTGGACTAAGCCATCGGGTAGTCGTTGAAGGAATGCTGAATCTTTCATTCGACAAGCCATTGCGTCACATGAAGGAGTATCTGTCCATTTTGATGCCGCTCATTCATGATCAAAAAGTGTCGTTTGCTGGTGAAACGCTCACTGCCCATGCCGGGCTCACTATTGGCAAGCCAAAAAGCTGCGAAGTCGTTGTAGCCGCTCTTGGTCCGCAAATGTTGCGACTTGCTGCAGCCATGACTCAAGGAACACTGACATGGTGCACGGGTCCAGAAACGTTGCGCACACTTACCGTGCCAACAATCAATGAGGCTGCAGACAAACTTGGAAAGCCAAAGCCTCGAGTCATTGCCGCTCTTCCGGTATGTGTAACGAAAGACGTAGAAGGCGCTCGTGCTCGTGCAGCGCAAGTGTTTGCGGTGTATGGCCAGTTGCCGAGTTACCGCGCAATGTTGGACCACGAAGGTGCAGCAGGCCCAGCAGATGTTGCCATCATCGGTTCAGCAAGCGAAGTGTTTGACAAGGTTGCAGCATTGCAAGAAATTGGTGTCACCGATTTCGGTGGCGTGGAGTTTGGAGCATCACCAGATGAGCAACACGACACGCGTGAAATGCTGAAGTCGCTGCTAAAGCGCTAGTTCGTTATTTGCGAATAGACAATTTGACGCCAGAATTGGCGTTAATTGCATCAAAGAAGTCATTGCCTTTGTCGTCGACCACGATGAAGGCAGGGAAGTTCTGTACTTCAATTTTCCACACTGCTTCCATACCGAGTTCTGCGTATTCGAGAACTTCAACTTTGGTGATGCAGTCTTGGGCCAGACGGGCAGCTGGTCCACCAATTGAGCCAAGGTAAAACCCGCCATAGGTATTGCATGCGTCCGTGACCTGCTTTGAGCGGTTGCCTTTTGCCAGCATGACAAAACTTCCGCCTTCTGCTTGGAAGTCTGCGACGTAGCTGTCCATTCGACCAGCAGTAGTTGGGCCAAATGAGCCCGAAGCAAAACCCTCTGGTGTCTTGGCTGGTCCCGCGTAATAGACGCAGTGATCTTTCATGTATTGAGGCAGTCCATCTCCGGCATCGAGACGTTCCTTAATTTTTGCGTGAGCAATATCGCGTGCCACCACCATTGGGCCAGTAAGCATGACGCGTGTTTTCACGGGGTACTTCGACAACGTGTCGCGAATTTCTGACATGGACAGATTGAGATCGATTGCAATTACTTCAGTTGCCAATTGTTCCTCAGTAATTTCTGGAAGGAAACGAGCAGGATCAGTTTCTAGCTGTTCGAGGAAGATGCCTTTGCTATTGATCTTGCCTAGAGCTTGGCGGTCTGCACTGCAACTCACAGCCATAGCAACTGGGCAGCTTGCACCGTGACGTGGCAGACGAATGACGCGAACGTCGTGACAGAAGTACTTGCCACCAAATTGTGCGCCGATGCCAGTTTGCTGCGACAACGTAAGCATTTTTTGTTCAAGGTCAAGATCGCGGAATGCGTGCCCAAGTTTGCTGCCCGTTGTTGGCAACGAGTCGAGGTAGTGAGCGCTTGCAAGTTTTGCCGTTTCAACAGCGTTCTCTGCCGAAGTTCCACCGATGACAATTGCCAAGTGATATGGAGGGCATGCTGCAGTGCCGAGTGTTTTCATTTTTTCAAACGCCCAAGGCAACAACGATTTTTCATTCAGTAGCGCTTTGGTTTCTTGAAACAAGTAACTCTTGTTTGCTGAACCGCCACCCTTTGCCATGAAAAGAAACTTGTATTCGTCGCCATCAACTGATGAGATTTTGATTTCAGCCGGAAGATTGGTGTCGGTGTTTACTTCTTCGTACATCGACAGCGGTGCAAGTTGGCTGTAGCGAAGGTTGCTGGTGAGATACGTGTTGTATACGCCGCGCGAAATGGCTTCTTCGTCGCCGCCACCCGTAAACACGAACTGTCCTTTTTTGCCTTTCACAATTGCCGTGCCTGTGTCTTGACACATTGGCAAAACGCCACCTGCGGCGATGCTCGCGTTCTTCAGTAAATCGAGGGCAACGAAGCGATCATTATCACTTGCTTCTGGGTCAACCATGATGTCGGCGAGCTGTTGCAAGTGGCTTGCACGAAGCAGGTGTGCAATATCGCGCATGGCGTGCTCGGTGAGCAAGATAATGGCAGCCGGATCAACTTTGAGAAACGTTCCTTCGCTTGTTTCAAAAGTTGAAACACCTTCGTTTCCTAAGAAACGGTATTGCGTGTTGTCTGCACCAAGAGGAAGCAGCTCCGAGAATTCAAAAGGTGCTGGCGTTGGCTTAGCCATTACACGAGTGCCGGTGTGCCCTTGTAGGTACCTGGATCGCCAGCAGCAGGAATTAACGGACGTGACCACTTCACCGTGTCGGCAATGTAGTTAGACACTTCACGCCAAGACTTAGGGCTCCAACCTTGCGCGCACTGTGGAACGGTTCCGTCTGACTGAATGAATACGAATGCAGGAAGTTCGGTGAGTCCAAGTTGCTTCACGAGCACTCGATCTGGATCGGTGAAGGTGAGAAATTCTTCAGCAAGTGGTCCTAGAAATTTTTTGGCATCTGCCTCAGAAGACGTAACAACAAAATTGACTCGGGTCGCAGCACCTGCAAATTCGTGAAGGATTCGTCCAGCAGTTTTGAGGATCCATGCACTTTCATTAGTGAAGGGATCGATGACGATTGAAGCGAGGTGGAAGGTGGTCATCCATTCGCGTAATGGGCGGGCCTCGCCGTTCAGGGGCTTGAGTGAGGTGTCGAGAGAAGGTGCGTTTGCCACAGGATGAGACGGTAGCAAGTTAGAGCACTAGCGTCTCAACAATGCACCCGATTGAGCATCTGCGCTATGTGGCGCGTGCCACTGGAGCCGACCCAGTGGCACTGGTAAGCGAGACAGCACAAGCGTTGTTTGGCTTGCATATGGAGCCGGCAGGCTTGGTTTTGGCCGCGCGGAGAATTGTGGAGCGGCATCCAACGTGTGCGCCATTGTGGTGGTTGTGTGCTCAGGCATTGTCGGCCCTTGACCCATTTGAACGACTGTACGAACTTGAGTCAGAGATCGACAAAGATGCAACGACTGACCACCTGCTTGCGCACATTGCTGATGCCCGAACGGTGTGCATTGTTGGATGGAGTCCAACTGCACTTGAAGCACTTGTGCAGCAAGGCGATTGCAAAGTATTAGTGATTGACTCATTCGGCTCAGCTGATAGTGCGGTGAATGCGCTTGAGCGCGTAGAAGTTGAAGCAGAAAGCGTGTCGATTGAGCACGCAGCACGAGCCATTGACATGTGCGACATAGTGGTGCTTGATGCACTCGGTTGTGGCCCAGACGAATTCTTAATGACCTCTGGTTCGCATGGCGTTGCCGCACTTGCATACGTTGCGCAGAAGCCTGCACTCGTTACCGCCCGGCGTGGAACGCGACTACCGGCAGAATTATGGGAAGCCATGAAGTCGCGCAATGTTGATGCGCAACGACCTTGGCGCACCGAAGTAGACGTTGTTCCGAGAGAGCTGCTTCGTGCGG
>ENA-UOYL01000182-UOYL01000182.1-marine-metagenome-genome-assembly--contig:-NODE-182-length-23841-cov-3.909990_pt1 | contig 23841 bp, 21 predicted proteins | sample MGYA00238173_ERZ767189 | MGnify/ENA primary metagenome ERZ767189 (study PRJEB28943, sample SAMN06267163) | marine metagenome | isolation source: Columbia River Estuary | place: USA:Columbia River Estuary... | reverse complement strand
TGCTCAAGGTGCAAGAAATTACTTGCCAATTAAAGTGAATGCAAGTGGTGTAATGCCAATTATTTTTGCTCAGGCTATTATGACTATCCCTGTTATGATCTTCGTTGGCGCAACTAATTCAGCAGGTGAGGGTGGGTTTATTCAACGTCTCTTAAGCGATCCTTATGGCTTAGGCTATAACATATTGTTATGTATCCTGATAATTGTATTTACGTATTTCTATACCGCAATTATGATTAATCCTCGAAAAATAGCGGATGATTTGAAACGAAGCGGTGGATTCATACCAGGGGTTAAACCGGGAGAAGATACTGCTAATTTTATTGACACATTAGTTTCTAGAATTACTTTTCCAGGTTCTTTATTCCTCGCGATTATTGCAATCATTCCCGCAATCGCAAAATTAGTTGGCGTCAATGATGCCTTTGCTATGTTTTTTGGAGGCACATCATTATTGATTATGGTGGGTGTTGTTTTGGATACCTTGCAGCAAATTGAAACGTATTTATTGAATAAACACATGGATGGATTGATGGATGGAAGTAGAGTGAGAGGAAGAAGGTCACCTAACGAATTATCAGGATTTTAAGATGGCAAAGCAATCGTCTATAGAGCAAGATGGAACAATACTCGAAGCATTACCTAATGCAATGTTTCGTGTGGAATTGGAAAATGGGCATGTTTTGACGGCACATATTTCAGGTAAAATGAGAATGTTTTATATTAAAATATTACCAGGAGACAAAGTAAAGGTTGAAATGTCCCCTTATGACTTAACAAAAGGACGTATTTCGTTCAGGTATAAATAATAGATTAAATTAATTACGATGAAAGTTAGAGCATCTGTTAAAAAGCGTACAGCCGATTGTAAAATCGTGAAGCGAAAAGGAAGGGTTTATGTGATAAACAAAAAGAATCCAAAATTAAAACAACGACAAGGTTAAATTATAATTTATGGCACGTATTGCAGGTATAGATCTACCAAAAAACAAAAGAGGAGTAATTGGCTTAACATACATTTTCGGTATCGGAAGAAGTATGGCGAAGAAAATACTGACCGATAACGGAATTGACGAAAACACAAAGGTTCAGGAATGGAACGATGATCAACTAGCGTTGATACGAAATTCTGTGAATGAAGTGAAAACTGAAGGTTCTCTTCGTTCCGAAGTTCAACTAAACATTAAGCGTTTAATGGATATTGGATGCTACAGAGGAATTCGTCACCGTTCTGGTTTACCATTGCGTGGACAACATACTAAAAATAACTCTCGAACTAGAAAAGGGAAGAGAAAAACAGTTGCGAACAAGAAAAAAGCAACTAAATAAATTTTAAAAAATGGCAAAAGCAAATCAAAAGAAGAAAAAAAATGTTAAAGTCGAGGCGACGGGCGAAGCTCATATCCAAGCGAGTTTTAACAACTTAATTATCTCCCTAACCAATAATGCTGGACAAGTAATCTCTTGGTCTTCTGCAGGAAAAATGGGATTTAAGGGTTCAAAAAAGAATACGCCGTATGCCGCGCAATTAGCTGCTGAAGATGCTGCTAAAGAAGCACATGATTTCGGATTGCGTCGCGTAAAGGTTTATGTTAAAGGTCCAGGTGCTGGTAGAGAATCTGCGATTCGTTCGTTGAATAATGCTGGAATTGAAGTTACTGAAATTGTAGATGTTACGCCGCTTCCGCACAACGGATGCAGACCACCGAAGAAAAGAAGAGTATAATATATTTAATAACCAGTCATCGAAGGAAATGCCTTAATTCATGACACAATAACTAAAAAATGGCAAGATATACAGGTCCTAAGACCAAAATAGCTAGGAGGTTCCGAGATCCAATTTTCGGCCCCGATAAAGCGCTTGAAAGAAGAAGTTATGGCCCAGGACAACATGGTCCGTCTAAACGTAGGGGTGGTAAACAATCCGAATATGCTATCCAACTTGGTGAAAAGCAAAAAGCTAAATATACCTATGGTATTTTAGAAAAGCAGTTCGCTAATATGTTTGAAAAAGCATCTCGCATGAAAGGAATAACAGGTGAAAACTTATTGCAGTTGTGTGAAACACGATTGGATAATACGGTTTATCGTCTTGGTGTTTCTCCAACGCGCAGAGGAGCAAGACAATTGGTTTCTCACCGTCATATTACTGTAAATGGTGATGTTGTAAACATCCCATCGTATCATGTAAAACCAGGTGATGTAATCGGTGTCCGTGAAAAATCAAAGTCGCTTGAGGCAATTGTTTCTTCTTTGGATGCAAGTAGTAAAAAATATGATTGGTTAGATTGGGACCGATCCTCTATGTCTGGTAAGTTTTTAAGTCTTCCTGGAAGAGAAATGATCCCTGAAAACATCAAGGAACAACTAATCGTCGAATTATATTCTAAATAATTTATAAAGCAGAAAAATGGCAATTTTGGATTTTCAAAAACCTGACAAGGTTATCATGATTCAATCAGACGAATTCAACGGAGAGTTTGAATTTCGTCCTCTTGAACCAGGTTACGGAATTACAGTAGGTAATTCTTTACGTAGAATTTTGCTTTCTTCCTTGGAAGGATTCGCAATAGCTTCTATCAAAATAGAAGGGGTAGATCACGAATTTACGACGCTTAAAGGTGTTGTAGAAGATGTTACCGAAATTATTTTGAGCCTTAAGCAAGTGCGTTTCAAGCAGCAAATAGAAGGTACTGATAATGAAACAGTAATCGTTTCCGTTAGTGGGCAAAATAAATTAACAGCTGGTGATATTGGTAAGTTTACAAGCGCTTTTCAGGTACTAAACCCTGATTTAGTTATTTGTAATATGGAATCGTCGGTAAAGTTGGAAATTGAACTTACGATCATTAAAGGTCGTGGTTATGTGCCGGCTGAAGAAAATAAAAATACTAGTGCATCTTTTGGTACTATATTTATTGATTCAATTTTTACCCCAATCGTAAATGTTCGCTATTCAGTTGAAAACTTTAGGGTTGAACAAAAAACAGATTACGAAAAGTTGATTTTTCACATCACCAGTGATGGGGCAATTCACCCGAAAGAAGCGCTCAAAGAAGCAGCTAAAATTCTTATTCATCATTTTATGTTGTTCTCTGATGAACGCATTACATTGGATAGTGAAAGCAAAGCTGAAACTGAAGAGTTTGATGAAACATCGTTACACATGCGTCAATTGTTGAAAACGAAGCTTGTCGATATGGATCTTTCTGTTCGTGCATTAAACTGCCTAAAAGCAGCGGATGTTGAAGCATTAGGTGATTTAGTTGCGTTTGCGAAATCAGATTTATTGAAGTTTAGAAACTTCGGTAAGAAATCGTTAACTGAATTAGAAGACCTTGTAGATAATAAAGGATTAACATTCGGAATGAATGTTGCAAAATATAAATTAGATAAAGACTAGGACTAGATCTAGAATAATTGAAAGATGAGACACGGAAATAAATTAAATCATTTAGGTAGAAAATCAGCCCACAGAAAAGCAATGCTTTCTAATATGGCGTGTTCGTTAATCGAACATAAACGTATTTCTACAACTATTGCAAAAGCAAAAGCGCTTCGCGTTTATGTAGAACCTCTTTTAACAAAGTCTAAAACAGATTCAACGCATTCTCGAAGAATTGTTTTTTCTTACCTGCAAAGTAAGGAGGTGGTTTCTGAATTGTTCAGAGATGTAGCTCCGAAAATTGCTACGCGTAATGGTGGTTATACACGTATTATTCGCTTGGGCTACCGCTTAGGTGATAATGCAGAAATGTGTATGATTGAATTGGTAGATTTCAATGAAATTTATACTAATGAAACAGCGAAAAAGACAACTCGTCGTTCAAGAAGGGGTGGTTCTACTACTTCTGGAGCTGCCGTTACTGAAACTGTTGCCGATGCTGAAGTGGTAAACGAAGAGGCGCCAACGATAGAGGCTGAAGTAGTAGCTGAAGAGGTTGTAGCTGAAGAAGTTGCTGCTGAAGAAGTTGTTGCTGAAGAAGTAGTAGCTGAAGAAGTGGTAGCTGAAGAAGTAGTAGCTGAAGAAGTTGCTGCTGAAGATGAAACGCCTTCCGCATCGGATGATGCGCCAACGGATGATGCTGAAGAAGCAACTGATCCAAACAAAGAAGCATAAGATTTTAACATATGTTGATAAAAAAAAGGCGATTTTTCATCGCCTTTTTTTGTTTAATCAAGCGCTGTTTGCCTTAAGTTAATACCTTTGTCGAAATTCATAACATGGAGTCACGTAATCCTGCCATCTTGCTTTTAGAAGATGGAACTGTCTTTCACGGTTCAGCAATCGGTTCAATAGGAACATCCGCAGGTGAAATTGCTTTTAATACTGGAATGACAGGCTATCAAGAGGTATTTACGGATCCTTCTTATTACGGACAATTACTGATTATGACCACTGCTCATATTGGTAATTATGGAACCCACGCATCAGAATCAGAATCCAACTCCATTAAATTAGCTGGATTAGTAACTAAAAAATTCTCTAATGGTTTTTCTCGACCTGCTGGCGAAATGTCGCTGCAAGAGAAATTGGTTCAAAATGGAACGGTGGGAATCTCTGATATTGATACGCGTGCGCTTGTTCGTCATATTCGTAATAAAGGCGCTATGAACGCAATTGTTTCGTCGGAAATTGATGATATTGCACAATTAAAAGAGAAATTATCCGCCGTGCCTTCCATGGCTGGCCTAGAACTTTCGTCATTTGTGACGACTAAAACCACCTATGAAAAACAGCCTGATCAACTATTGTATAGAGTAGCTTGTATTGATTTTGGCGTGAAGCAAAATATAATCGATTGTTTGGTAAACAGGGGATGTCATGTGAAAGTATTTCCAATGAATACTACTTTATCAGAGATTCAATCATTCAATCCCCATGGCATCATGCTCTCTAACGGTCCTGGTGATCCTTCTGCTATGCCGAATGCAATTGCTTTGGTAAAGGAAATAGTAGAAACATCAATGCCTGTTTTTGGGATTTGCCTTGGACACCAAATTTTAGGATTAAGTCAAGGGCTTAAGACCATTAAAATGTTTAATGGCCATCGTGGGATAAATCATCCTATAAAAAACTTGCGCACAGGAAAATCTGAAATCACATCTCAGAATCATGGCTTCGTAATTTCTAAGGAAAGTATCGCCTCAAATGACAATATTGAGGTAACGCATATCCACTTAAACGACGACTCAATAGCAGGTATAGCCTTAAAAAACAAACCCGTTTTTTCAGTGCAATATCATCCAGAAGCATCTGCAGGCCCTCATGATTCTCGCTATCTCTTCGATCAATTCATTGCCAATATGGCGCTTATTAATAATTAAAGTATGAGCAAAATTTCACGTGTGTTCGCTAGACAAATTCTTGATTCTAGGGGTAATCCAACGATAGAAGTTGATGTACTTACATCAAACGGAATCTTGGGAAGAGCAGCTGTTCCTTCTGGTGCCTCAACGGGTATTCATGAAGCAGTGGAGTTAAGAGATGGAGATAAATCGAAATACCTTGGGAAAGGTGTGCTTAATGCAGTGAGGAATGTCAATACGCTTATTCAATCTGGCTTGATAGGTTGGGACGTTTTTGATCAACAAGGTATCGATACGTGTATGATAAAATTGGATGGCACAAGCAATAAATCGAATTTGGGAGCAAATGCTATTTTAGGTGTATCCCTTGCTGTTGCTAGGGCAGCTGCCAATGAATCCAAATGTAGTTTATTTAAGTCAATTGGAGGCGATCAGGCTGTCACCTTGCCTATTCCAATGATGAATATTCTAAACGGAGGTTCACATGCGGATAATTTAATTGATATTCAAGAATTTATGGTGATGCCTGTTGGAGCAAGTTCATTTTCGGAAGGTCTTCGATGGGGTACGGAAGTTTTTCATCAACTTAAAGGTGTTTTGAAAGCACAAGGAATGTCTACAAACGTTGGAGATGAAGGTGGTTTTGCTCCAAGTTTGGGTTCTAATGAACAAGCGATTGAGGTGGTGATTCAAGCGGTAGAGAAAGCGGGATTTTCGCTTGGAAAAGACATGTATATTGCGCTAGATGCTGCAGCATCGGAATTTTATAACGCGGATAAAAATCTTTATCATTTTGAATCAACTGGGGATAGTATGTCGCCCACTGAAATGGTAGATTACTGGAAAAGTTGGGTTGATAGGTATCCAATCATTTCTATTGAAGATGGTTTAGCAGAAGACGATTGGGCAGGATGGAAGTATGCCACGCAATCATTAGGAGATAAAATTCAATTGGTTGGAGATGATTTATTTGTCACCAATACCAAACGGTTAACCCGTGGCATTGAGGAGGGAATTGCTAATTCAATTCTAGTAAAGGTTAATCAAATTGGAACGCTCACCGAAACCATACAAGCTGTTGAATTGGCTCAAGCTCATAATTATACCGCAGTGATGAGTCATCGAAGTGGTGAAACGGAGGATAATACCATCGCAGATCTTGCTGTGGCATTGAATACTGGTCAAATTAAAACAGGCTCAGCTTCTCGAAGCGATCGCACAGCAAAATATAACCAATTATTACGAATAGAGGAAGAATTGGGTGCTAAGGCCAACTATTTAGGAAAAGACTTTAAGTTTAGTCGGTAAGTTTGATTTATGCTAATGCCTTGTTAACTCGATGATTCATGACCTTGAAAAATAGGGGAGGAATTAAAGATAAAAGCATCATACCTGGATATCCTGTCGGCATCACTGGTGAATCATCGGAGGTTTCCATTAATTGATATGGTCGATCTGCTTTAAAATGATGGTCGGAATGTCGGCTCAGTTCAAAAAGCACTACGCGTCCAATCACGTGGTTGGAATTCCAAGAATGTTTCCTTTTCACTTGTTCGTAGTTGCCATTTTCTCTCTGTTGGCGATATAATCCATAGTGCTCAATATAGTTTACTGTTTCCAATAAGACTATGCCAACTAACGCTGCGAAAAGAAAGTAAATTAAGACGGCCGATCCGAAGTAGGCATAAATTGAACCCAAAAATAAGGAATGAAGCAAAGTGTATTGAATCATTTTATTCTCCAAACTAAATACATGCTTTTTCATGATTTTCATTCGGGTAATTTCAATTTTCCATGCTTGTAAATAACTCCCAATTTGTGATCGAAACCAGAAAACAAAAAGCCATTCGTCTCTTCGGGCAGTTGCAGGATCGCTCTTTGTTCCTACGTTGGTGTGGTGACCTCTATTGTGATAGGGCAGAAAATGATTTTCTAAGGAGCTTAATAAGAGTAATTCGCCAATACAACGTTCAAAACGATTTGAGCGATGTCCAAGTTCATGACCAATGTTAATGCCTAACACCCCACACATAAGTCCCATGGATGAAATTCGTCCGATTAGTACGCTGGTTGATTGCGCCTCTTGAATGTGAAACATGAAATACACCAAGAAGCCAAATTGTATCGGTAACATTAGGTAAAGGAGCACCGAATAAAATGAATCATTAGCAGCAAGAACTTTTTCTTGTTCAGATAAATTTTGCTGATCTACCTTTAAAATAAGTTCAAAAAAAGGAATGGCTCCAAATAAATATAATGCAGGAAGAAAAGCAAGGATGCCGTTACTATGAAAGCTTATCCATACACAAATGGGCAGAGACAAAACGCTTAGGTATTTTAGCTTTTTTAACATAAGGAATTAAATTATTTTATAAAAATAATTACTTTTTTCTTTCCTCACAAAATTCGCCCAATCGTTATTTTGAAAAATTAGGTGAAACAACACAATAGATTGAATTATTCTATTGGTGTTCTTTCTATTTTGAAATATTTGGCTTCATAACCGACATTATCCACCAATTTCAATATGGTATCGTCCAGTATTTGTTTATCTATAGCCGTAGTAAAGTGAAGTATACTTTGATCGTCTTTATAGATATTTTCCGCCCCTTTCAATGTAAGTTGTTTCATGAGCTGAGGCGAAAGGAAAGGACACATCAAAGCATGTGCCTCAGCGCTTATTGAATAGTTCATTTTAGACTGTCCAAATAAACTGCAGCTACTGATGAGGATAGCCGCGATTAAGAGTTGTTTTTTCATGTTCATTTAATTTATCTAATAACTGTAATGTGACCGTGTCTGACTTCCATACCGCTCACTAATTTATAAAAATACACACCTTCTAGTAAGTCTTCATCACTAAAGTCTTTTCCAGAGAAAGGCGAATCGTATCGAGAGAATTCGTAAACTAAATTTCCCCAGCGATTGAATATGGACATGGTATATTCTAAACACTCGTCTAACCAAAAATCTAAATTTAATACATCATTGGTTCCATTGGAATTAGGTGTTATCACATTGGGGATAGTTTGTTCATCCAAGGTTTCTTCAGCAATCAAGGTAATATTTTTCGTGATGACATAAGCACATGGGTAGTCGTTGGTTACGGTTAAGGTGACATTGAAATCGCCAGCCGCCCCGAATGCATAGGATGCTGTCATGGCGTTCAATCCAAAAGGTGTGTTGTTGGTTTGCCAATCTACATCGGTGATCACTTCGTTGTTTGAAAAACTACCGGTCAAGTTCGCGATATAGTCGCACAATTGAACGAAGGTGAAGTCTGCACTTGGATTGGTAGGCACATTGACAGGTAAAGTGACTGTTCCCACGCATCCGCCAATCTGACTGCTTACTTGAAGGGTCATGCTGGCCAGTCCAGAACTGCCATAATCATGAAGAACCGACGAGGTTTGCTGTGGGATTACCGTTCCATTTGGCGCCCATTCAAAATCTAATTGGTCGTTGTAAATGTTATTGACAGTGCTCGTGCTTGTAAATGATATTTCAGTAGAATAACAATCTGCTACATACGTAAAATCAGCTACCGGAATAGGATGGGATTGTATCGAAACGATATCTGTATGCGTGCATGAATTGGTATCGGTTACCGTTACCGTGAGATTATAGGTGCCGACTGCCGGTGGAGCCCAAGGAGATCCATTTGAGCTATTGACGCTCCAGCTGTAACTTACCGAATCTGAAGATGAGGCATTCAGCACCGCGGTGTTGCCAAAGCAAACCAAGGTATCGTTTCCAGCATAAACATCTGGTTGATCTAATATAAATGAGTCCGAAACAGCACAATATTCGGGAATTGTATACGTGGTGTAATAGTTGCCCACAGGCAATGTTCCTGGATTGAAGATGCCTGAACTACTCACGTTTGTGCCACTCCAAACACCACCTGCAATATTTGCTTGAAAATTGACGGGTGCACTGCTAGTACAAATTAAGTCGGGAATGGTAACTTGAGGGTCAATCACATAAATATTCCTGATTAGCGTATCCGAGTTAATGCCACATGACGAGTACAGATAAATTTGGTAAACGCCTGCAACCGGAAAAGACATCGCCGGATTGATTGGTCCGTCAAAAAAGGAGCCATTGATGTTCCATTGTTGAAAGCAGGTTAACCCTACAATGGTAGTATTACTCAAGTATACTGAGTCATTAATGCACAAGGTAGTATCCGAAATAGAAAAATTCGGTGTGCTGCTGCAAGTCTGACAAATGTATTCATCGTCGGGCAGGTAATCCAATACGCCAATAGTTGGAACATCACTCGCTATGCTAATGCTTTGATTCGCTCCAGAATTGGTAGCTACTAGGTTGATATTTACGATTTGAAGCGGTGGGATGTGCATTTGACAGCCGACATTTCCTACGCTATCCGTTTTAATAAAAAGAGGGTCAAAGCTAGCATCGGTATTTCCGAAATAGTCAGAAGTGGTAAATGCTGAAATCGAAAATCCGTTATCATTGTTATACTTCACCCCAATTCCTTTATCTCGATCAGCGCCGCCATAGCTTTTCGCCCATTGTATTGTCCCGATTTGGTTAATTGAAAACAATAATATGTCTTTCTCTCCAAGGGCCTCGTAAATATTTAAGGCGGGATTTGCTGCAGTAGGAAACGAACTGCTTTGACCAATAATGGCATATCCTTGCGGATATTTAACAATGTCTCGAGATTGATCTCTGCCACCACCACCGTAAACATTTGCCCAAATAACCGAGCCATCAGTTAGTGATAATTTGGAGACTATGATATTGTGGTCGGCAAGTCCTCCAAGTAGAGTAGGGGCTGTAACCATTAAACTATTGTCTGTTAAATCGACTGCGCCTTTACACGACCATGTAATGTGATCAACGTCGCCATAACCTGTGCCGCCGTAAGTTTTAGACCATATAAATGCACCCGTCGAATTGAGTCTAGCCACTGAAAAATCTTTTCCATTTGAGGCGCCAATTCCCATCAACATGATATCTCCGTTGGGGAGATCATCGAGCCATAGGCCCATGTCCCCGAGTCCAGTGATTTGACGGCTCCAGGTGAGGTTACCCACATTGTCTGTTTTGATTAAAAATAAACTCCCGGAGTTTCTGCCGACAGAAATAATGTCCCCGGCGCTGGTTTCAATGGAGTACATCATCCATTCGAAATTGTAACGCTTGATCCAGATTAAATTACCGCTCCCGTCTACTTTCATATTAAAGGCTCGATAGGTTGAACTTCCGGAATAGAGCCCAGAAATCAAGAAGCTGCCATCATTCATTTGGAATATGCTTTTTCCACCCTCTTGCGCTGCGGTACCATAGGTTTTAAACCAGTCAATATTCCCACAAACATCAAGTTTATAGGCGTATACATCACAATCTCCATGACCACCTACACCTTCGTGTTGACCGGTGGCAATAAATCCACCATCATTCGTTACCTCCATTTGCAAGGCTCCCTGCATGCCAGGCAGATTGTATTTTCGGTAAAAAGTATTGTTTTGAGAGAGAATGAAGAAGGGTATAAGAAATACTGTTATCAGTATTCTTTTATGGGTAGATTGCATAGAAAATGTTATTTACTTCATTAAAAGTAAAGTAAAAAATCGAGATATTTTTAAACATAAGGTTAATCTTATGCTATTCTTTCTTAACTACCTCTTTTTCGATGCAAAATTCGATTAATCGTTATTTTGAAAAATTAGCTGCTACAATTAACTCTTTTGTCCCGTGTGTCCAGGCATAAAATCCTTCACCGGACTTAATGCCTTTTTTACCCGCCGTAACCATATTCACTAATAAAGGACAGGGAGCATATTTTGGATTTCCAAATCCGTCATGTAGAACACGTAGAATGGCTAAGCAAACATCTAAACCAATAAAATCTGCTAATTGCAAAGGTCCCATTGGATGCGCCATGCCTAATTTCATCACGGTATCAATTTCTTCAACACCAGCAACGCCCTCATATAAAGTGTAGATGGCTTCGTTAATCATAGGCATCAAAATACGATTAGCCACAAATCCAGGATAATCATTGACCTCAACAGGTACTTTATTTAATTTCCGGGAAGTATCCATAATTAGTTCCGTTACCTCATCTGAAGTGGAATATCCTCGGATAATTTCAACTAATTTCATGACAGGAACTGGGTTCATGAAGTGCATGCCGATGACCTTATCTGGGCGATTAGTAACGGATGCAATTTTTGTGATCGAAATAGACGAGGTATTACTAGCCAGAATTACTTCGGGCGCACATATGCGGTCTAATTCAGCAAATATTTTTAGTTTTAAATCAATGTTTTCTGTCGCGGCTTCTACCACTAAATCAACGCCCTGGAGACCATTTTCCATTTGCGTTTCAAGTGAAATATTACTTAAGGTACTTGTCTTTTCAGAAGCGCTTATGGCCTCCTTCACTACTTGTCGATCTAAGTTTTTTGTAATCGTCAATAATGCCTTATCTAAAGCAGCTTGCGAAACATCAATTAAGGTAACAGTATAGCCAAATTGCGCGAATACATGCGCAATTCCGTTTCCCATTGTACCAGCACCAATAACAGCAATTTTTTTCATGTTAATAAGATTTATTTAGCAAATATAATCATAGTATCTTTGTCAAGTATGGACTTAAATAGAATTAGCTCAATTGTAAAAGGAGATTTTTTTAAATCATTTACAGTACTGATGTCAGGGACGCTAATTGCTCAGATTATTGGCTACGCAATAGCACCTATTCTAACGCGTCTATATACTACCGAAGAAATGGGAGAACTTGGGTTTTATATGAGGCTTACGGGCTTTATAGCAGCGATTGCTACCTTGCGTTACGAAGCGGCCTTACCATTACCCAAAAAAGATGAGCATTCTTTTTTACTCTATCGCTTTGCCTATTTGATTTCAATGGTAGTGCTGATTATTGTTGCCATTGTATTTCTGTTTTTAATTGTGTCAGGCATAGGAAGTGAGTTTGATTGGTGGTTTTACCTTTTTACCATCCTCGGAACCTCTTTTGTTATTATCATCAACGTTGGAACTAGTTGGTCGGTCAGAATGGGCCAATATCCCATTATTTCCCGCCATAAAATAGTTAATTCTTTGGTCGCTAATCTCTTGAAATGGTTATTTGCATTTTTTCATTTGAGCGCATTTGGATTAATTTTAGCCACGCTTTTCGGGTATTTTCTTTCTTCCTTAGAATTTGCCTTTAATTTTAAGAAAATCCGATCTAAATTCAAGGGTAGTATCTCCAATAAAAAAACAAGGGCCTTGATGTTGGAGCATAAAGAATTTCCCACCTTAAATTTACCCCATGTATTTGTAGATAATGGCAGAGACATGTTAATTGCCACCTTAATTTTTACCTATTATTCTGTTGGTATTTATGGATCGTTTAATCATTCTTATACCATGTTGCGGATTCCTTTAATGCTAGTTGGGGTGGCTTTAGGACAAGTATTCTACAATAAAGCATCTGAATTATACAATCAAAATAAATCAATAATGCCTTTGCTGACCCGGATGCTATTGCTATTATCTGCTTTGTCTATCGTTCCTTTTACCATCTTGTTTTTTTATGGTGAACCCATCTTCATTTTTATCTTTGGGCCTAATTGGGGCCAGGCTGGTGCGTATTCTGAAACGATGTCGGTGTGGCTACTATTTAATTTTATCCTTTCTCCAATTACCGCCCTTCCTTTGATTATAGGGAAGCAAAAGATTGCCTTTCTATTTGGAATCATTAGCTCCCTTATTCAACTACTTCCCTTGTGGCTATTACCGATGAATTACGGAAATAGTGAGGAGGTATTTGACTTTACCTTACAAATTATTTCGTATTCCCAGGCAGCATGGTTGGTTTTCACCTTGTTCGTCTTTTATTCTTTGGCTAAAAAGGCAACTGCTAAACAGATTTAATTGCTATCACAGCTAATACTTGGGATTAAAAAATCTAAGGAGATTAGTTGGTTTTGGCGATTCTATTCCATAAACGCCTTTTATTAGTAACTTTGTCGCAAAATGAAATTCACAGAATTAAATCTTAACGAACAGTTGATGGAAGCAATTTCACACATGGGTTTCGTTAATGCAACACCGATTCAACAATTAGCCATCCCTCAAATTTTAAGTAATAAGGATTTGATTGCTTGTGCTCAAACTGGAACAGGTAAAACTGCTGCATTCATTTTACCAATTCTAAATAAATTAACGGGAAAGGAAGATTATTGCATCGACACATTAATCATTGTGCCAACAAGGGAATTGGCAGTACAGATTGAGCAAGAAATTCAGGGTCTTTCCTATTTTGTTTCTGTTGGTTCAAAAGCAATTTATGGTGGTGGTAGTGGTAAAGATTGGGACCTCCAAAAAGATGCACTCAAGGATGGAACGGATATTATTGTTGCCACTCCAGGAAAATTGCTCTCGCATATTGCCCAGGGATATGTAGATTTTTCCAAAGTAAAACATTTAGTATTGGATGAAGCCGATAAGATGTTAGATATGGGTTTTACAGATGATCTTATGTCAATTATTTCAAAGCTGCCTGAAAAGCGTCAAACGCTCATGTTTAGTGCAACAATGCCTAATAAAATCAGGGAACTAGCCAAGAAAATATTAAAGGATCCGGAAGAAATCACACTTTCCATTTCAAAGCCGGCAGAAGGAGTAAAACAATCCGTATACTTGACTTTCGACAATCAAAAAGTACCGCTTATCAAGCATATTCTTACCGAAAGACCAGATTATTCATCCATAATTATATTTACTTCGTCAAAAAGTAAAGTCAGTGAAATTGTACATTCGCTTCGTAAAAACGGATTTCGGTCTCACGGTGTTTCATCTAATTTAGATCAAAGTGAACGAGAAGAAGTACTTCTTGGATTTCGTTCTAAACGAATCAGAATCATTGTCGCAACAGATGTTATGAGCCGTGGAATTGATATTAAAGAAATTAATTTGGTTATCAATTATGACACTCCTTTTGATGCGGAAGATTATGTGCATCGTGTCGGACGTACGGCTCGTGCAAATACAAAAGGCGAAGCAATAACGCTTGTCAATGAAAAGGATATGAGAAAACTGACGCAAATTCAAAAGCTAATTGAAGCTGAGATTACTCAAATTCCTCTGCCAGATGATTTAGGAATAGGCCCCGAATTTAAAATTCAATCAAATTCGGCAAGAAGACCATTCAAAGCGAAGCGTTAGAATTAGCTGTCAATCGAAGCCCATTCATTATAGTTGGTTTGTAGCGATGGATTTGCCTGTAATGTTGGTTCATCTAAGGTTCTTGTATCGCCAATTACTTTAGCTGGATTTCCAGCTATAATTGAAAAGTCTGGAAATTCGCCCTTAACGTAACTATAGGCAGAGATAATGCAGCCTTTGCCAATTTTAGTGTGCGGCATTATGGTAGAATGGGGTCCGATAAATGTGTATTTCCCAATTTCTATTTTGCCTTTGATGTACCCTTTCATTTCCTTACCTCCGTATTGTTTTCCGTAAATTCGCAACGTTAAGTGGCTTGAATGGCTAGTCATCACTATAAACGAGGAAAGTTGACACCCTTCTTGGATGGTAATTCCTTGACTGGCTTCTATAAAATTATGATGGCCGATGTAAACGTTCTCGCCTAATTCGAGTGATTCGGGATGATCAATAAATGTCGTATTGGAGATCCTTGTTTTTGAAATTATTTTTTTTTGATTATCTCTTATTTTACCGATCATTCTAGGGCTCCGATTTGGGAAAATTCGGACTAATATCTTATGAAATAACGAATTAGGAATATACATACAATTAAGTTAGCAAAGCGAAGATAAGTAAAAATAAACGAAGTCATTCATGCGCTATTCTTGCATTATTACCTGCACCGGATGAGTTAGAGAAATTCACTACCTTTGTTTATCATGCAATAAGCTTAAAATTATGCTAATAATTTGATAATGAGACAAATAAGTTTTGAACGGTGTTATTTAATAACCTTATGCTTGTTCACTGGCTTATGGATTCTTTTTCCACATTTCACATCTTTTCTATTGGCTTTATTTGGAATTACAGTTGTATATGGCATCATTAAAAAAGAGTTGGTTTTTACTTTTCATCTTCTTCCAGCTTTGCTCGTTTTGTTATATATTTTATATTTAGTGTATGCCATTCCCACCAATCACTTGCCCATCGCCTTGGATTTTTTAGAATATAAGTTATCGCTTCTCGCCTTCCCTTTTCTCTTTTCCTTTGAGCCAAAATTTCGTGTAAATTGGAAATACGTATTTTACTCTTTTCTTATAGCGGTTGCACTTTTAGTTATCTATGATCTTGCACAAGCAAGTATTCATTACTCAAAAACGGGCGTCCTTAACTCTTTTTATTCATCGGCTTTATCACCCACTCATCACCCTACCTATTTAACGGCATTTTTATCGCTCGCCATTATGATTTCTCTACGGTTTGCAAAATCGGAGGTTTCGCTTAAATTGAAATTGGTTTTTTGGGGTTTAATTGCTTTATTTGTTTTGATGCACGGCCCTTTATCAAGTCTTTCTGGTTTATTATTTCTTGTCTTGTTTTTTTCTGTAGCATTCATTTATTCGTTGGTAAAAAAAAGAAAATGGTCAATCTTACTTATCACGGCATTAACAAGTGTTGCCATAGTTTTCAGTGTTTTAAAGGTTAAACCAAGTCTAAGCAAGAATATTGAGAATGTCATCGTTTTGGTTAATGAGTACTCTGATTCGCCCAAAAAGTTTGTTCAAACTAGGCCTTTTCCCATGCAGGGAAATGAAGCAAGGTTGGTGCTGTGGACGGTAGCATTCGATATATTTATGGAACATCCCATGGGAGTTGGATTAGGAAACCTAGAAGAAATGATGCATCAACGCTTAGTTGCGCTTGGACTGAATCAACAGGCAGATTTAAATTATAATCCGCATAATCAATACCTTCAAATCGCTGCAGAATTAGGAATAATTGGTTTATTGCTATTTTTAGGAATGTTGCTTTATGGCGTGGTTTGGGCTATTTCATCGAAAAATTGGCTGCTCACATTAGTCATGCTTAGTCTAATGTTTAATTGTTTCTTTGAATCCATGCTGCAGCGTCAATCTGGAATTGTGTTTTATTGTTTTTGGATCTGTATCTTAACGAGTGTTTTGTCTGAGACTAAAACTAAATTTGTATTTAAAGAATAAACAATGAAAATGATGAGTAAGGGGACTGAAGTATGAAAAAATTATTGATTATTGGTTCCAATAGCATCCATGTTTATAATTATATAAATCTTGTCAAGGATTATTTTGATGAGATTATTTTGATCACAAATAAAAAACGAGAAGGAACGGATGTAAAAACAATTGAGCTTGATTTTCATTTGAAATTATCGTCTCGTCTCAAAACTGTTGCAAAGATTAAAAATCTGATTCAGGAATATGCACCTTCTATTATTCATATCCATCAGGTGAATTCCTACGCCTATTATTCTTTACTTGCGGCAAGAAAAAGTTCAGTTCCTAAAATACTAACAGCTTGGGGAAGTGATATTTTATTGTCTCCGAAGAATAGCTTCTTGTTGAAAAAAATGGTTCAATTTAATTTGCGTCATGCTGATTTTTTCACTTCTGATTCTGAATTTATGGCGGAGGAAATGCGGAGCCTTCTTCCTAAAAGGAAATTAGATATTCTAATTGCTAATTTCGGAATTGAGATTATTGAAAAGGATTTGCTAAAGGAGAATATTATCTATTCAAATCGTCTGCATAAAAAACTTTATCAAATTGAAAGTGTAATCAATGCTTTTAAGTTGTTTTTGGAAAATTCAATAGATAAATCATGGAAATTGGTTATAGCCGCTACAGGGGAAGAAACGAATAATTTGAAATCAATGGTTGAACATCTCAACCTAAAAGGCAATGTCGAATTCGTTGGTTGGGTTGATCAAGAAAAGAATGTCGAATATTATTCAAAAGCAAGGTTGTTTGTTTCAATTCCAGAGAGTGATGCAACCTCAATCAGTTTGCTAGAGGCGATGGCTTACGGCTGTATTCCAGTACTTTCTGACTTGCCTGCAAATAGAGAATGGATTGATGATGGCAAAAACGGTATCATTGTTAATTCTCCATCGGAAAATATTTTTGAACGGGCCTTGAAACTTAATATTAGTGAGGTAGCTTCGATTAATAAAAGAATTATTATTGAAAAAGGGACGAAAGTGGCGAACAAGAAAAAGTTTATTCAATTATACGATCATCTTTTACAACAGAAATAATGAAGATTTGTCATCTGACTTCGGTGCATAAGTGGAATGATGTTCGCATTTTCGAAAAAGAATGTGTTTCTTTAAAAAAAGCGGGCTTTGATGTTTCTTTGATTGCAGTAAACTGCCAGTCAGGTATTTTTGAAGGAGTAAATGTAATATCCGTCTCTTCCGATGCTAAAAGTCGATTAGGTCGAATGACTAAAACTGTTAAGGCCGTTTATCAGGCAGCATTGAAAGTAGATGCTGAAATTTATCATTTTCATGATCCGGAATTGTTACTTGTTGGAAAAAAACTTCAAAGGAAATATGGCAAGAAAGTTATTTATGATTCACATGAAGATTTACCCCGACAAGTTCTCGACAAACTATGGATTCCTGCAATGTTTAGAAAAATAATTTCTAAGCGAATAGAAAAATTTGAGAATCGAATTGCTGCAAAACTTAGTGGAATTATAGCGGCCACACCTCATATTCAGCATCGTTTTATGGCAAGTAATCTGAATACAGAGAATATCAACAATTTTCCTATTCTTGAAAAAATGTCGATTGACGTAAAATGGGAAATCCGAAAGAATGAAATTTGTTACATCGGAGGAATTTTCAATTCAAGAGGAGTAGGTGAGTTGGTAGATGCTATGGATGATGTGAATGCTGTACTTAATCTTGCTGGAAACTACTCACCACTGGAATTACGCGATACATTAATGAGTAAAAAAGGTTGGGAAAATGTGAGGGAATATGGTTTTGTTGGAAGAAACGAAATTATGGAAATTCTTTCGCGTTCTAAAATAGGCATGGTAACCCTTCATCCCACACAAGCATATCTGGAATCCCTTCCAATAAAAATGTTTGAATACATGGCTGCTGGAATTCCAGTTATTGCCTCTGATTTCCCCTTATGGCGCTCCATTATTGATAAATATAAATGTGGAATTTGTGTCGACCCACAAAATGTAGAAAAAATTTCAGAAACGATAAATTATTTATTATCGAATGATGCTATCGCTTCAGAAATGGGAAAAAATGGTCAAAAGGCAGCGAATGAATTTTATTCTTGGACTACTGAAGCAAATAAGTTGGTTGAATTTTATACTAAATTGAAGTGAGCGGAAAACCAACTAAATATTTAAAGATTAAACAATGAAAATTTCAGTAGTTGTGCCTTGCAGAAATGAAAGTATATACATCGCAGAGTGTATTGATGCCATTTTTAAGTGTGAGCTTCCCAATAATACGGAATTAAATGTTTTTATTGTTGATGGAATGAGTGATGATGGTACGCGTCAAATTGTCCTCGACTTAAAGAAGAACTACCCCTTTTTACATTTGATAGATAATATAAATCAACTCACACCTTTTGCTTTTAATTTGGGAATTTTCGCGGGAGGAAAGGTGGATTATGTTCAAATTGTTGGTGCAAGGCACATTTTGAGCAATAATTACATGTTAAATAGTATTCAAAAGATTGAAAGTGATCCAAGCGTTTGGTGTGTTGGTGGTAAGATTATCAATGAGTTTATTAATAATACGGGGCAGGTTATTTCAAAAGCCATGTCAACTTCCTTTGGAATGGGCCTTGGGAATTTCAGGACCTTAAACAAATCCGGTTTTACTGATACTGTAACGAGTCCTATGTATCCCTATTGGGTTTTTGATAAAATTGGGTTTTTTGATGAAGAATTGATAAGAAACCAAGATGATGATTTTAATTATCGTATAAAACAGGCCGGAGGGAAAATATTTTATGATAATGAACTTTCTTTGAAATATTATGTGCGCGGATCTTATAAAGCGCTTTCAAGGCAATTTTTTCAATACGGATACTGGAAGGTATTTGTCAATAAAAAACACAAAGCAGTGACAACTTTGCGCCAGTTGGTTCCCCCATTTTTTGTACTTTATATCTGTCTTTGGTTGATTTCACTTTTCGGTGGTAAGTTGATTTTCATGATTTCTTCTATTCCACTTATAGGATATCTTTTTTTAAATTTCTTTTTTTCATTAAAAGCGCGCGATCAAAAGGTAAAATGGTTCGCAATTTTTAAAACATATCTGATTTTACATTGCTTTTATGGATTAGGTTATTTGAAAGGAGTTCTTGACTTTTTTCTTCTTAATCAAAAGCCTTCCAATAAACAAAAACGTTTATCGAGATAATGCTTAACTTTGGGGTATTAATTTGATTATTAAATTAAAAACATGATTCCTTTTTCACCACCTAGAATTGATCAAAAAATTATCGATGCGGTTGTAGAAACTCTCCACAGTGGTTGGATTTCTACCGGCCCCAGGACAAAGCTTTTCGAAAAGAAAATAACCGAATACTGTGGGTGTAAAACGACTGTTGCAGTTAGTGCTTGGACAACGGGCATGGAGGTGTTTTTGCGCTGGTGGGGTATTGGTCCAGGTGATGAGGTTATTATTCCTGTTTATACCTATTGCGCAAGTGCGAACGTGGTGCTTCATACCGGAGCAAAGTTGATCATGGTCGATATTAATAGAGATGATTTTAATATTTCAATAGAAAAAATTAGGGCTGAAATTACGCCTAATACTAAAGTAATAATGCCTGTTGATATTGCCGGTTTACCGTGCGATTATAAACGAATTTATGAGCTAATTGAGGAATTTAAGCCCATCTTTACCCCATCAAATGATAAGCAAGCCTTGTTGGGAAGAATCTTACTTGCGGCTGATGCAGCACACAGTTTTGGTGCTCTTTTTAATGGTGTTAGGGCAGGTGCTCAGGCGGATGTTTCTTGTTTCTCGTTCCACGCTGTAAAAAACTTAAGCACGGCTGAAGGTGGAGCAGTCTGCTTTAATCTACCGGATAGCTTTAATCATGATGAAATCTATAAGGAATTTTGCATCAAAATATTACATGGCCAATCAAAAGATGCGCTCGCAAAAATGCAGAAAGGAGCATGGCGATATGATGTGTTAGAAGCAGGATACAAATGTAATATGACGGATATTCAAGCCGCAATTGGTTTGATTGAATTAGAACGCTACCAAGAAAATATGGATCGGCGGGCAGAAATTTTTCGACAATATTATGAAGGCTTTAAATCGCTTGAATGGGCTACTTGCCCCATTTCTGTTGATGATTCAAGACATACGTCGTACCATTTGTTTCAGCTATGTATTGAGAATATTACAGAGGTACAACGGGATGCAATTATGCATGAAATTTTTGAGCAAGAGGTTTCTGTTAATGTCCATTTTCAGCCTTTGCCGCTCTTCACAGTCTATAAACAATTAGGCTATTCTATCGAAAATTATCCTGTTGCGTACGCAAAATATGCTTCAGAGATCTCTCTTCCTGTGTATTTCCAATTAAAGGATGATGAAGTTCAACTCATTATACATGCTGTTAAAGTCGCCTACACTAAAGTAATGGGATGAAACGTCTTTTTGATCTTCTGTTTTCAATGGTCGTTTTGATTTTGTTTTTCCCCTTCGGAATTATAATATCCCTTTGTATAATCATAGACTCGAGAGGTGGTGTTTTCTATAAACAAGAACGTGTAGGGTTAAATGGCGCCGTTTTTACTATATTGAAATTTAGATCGATGTATGTTAAAGCTGATTCGAATGGCTCATTGACCGTTGCTAAGGATCCGCGAATTACCCGAGTGGGTTGGCTGATACGAAAACTTAAACTGGATGAATTCCCACAGTTTTTGAATGTCATCGCTGGGCAAATGAGCGTAGTTGGACCACGACCAGAAGTAAAAGAATTTGTTGATTTATATACTGATGAACAAAGGGAAATTTTAAGGGTAAAGCCAGGGATTACAGATGAAGCTTCTTTGGCTTATTTTGATGAAAATAACATGCTCTCGGATTCATCAAACCCAAAACTTACCTACATCCAAGAGATCATGCCACGTAAAATCGAGATTAACCTTAAGTATATCTCAGAAAAGAGCTGGTACTCTGATGCTGTTGTAATTCTTAAAACAATGCTTAGAATACTGAGGATTAATTAAGGTTTCCCGATAATCCTAGTTGAAATGAAAATGGCATTCCTGGTCTAAATCCAGCAGGACGAACAGAAACAATATATACTTGATTGAGCAGGTTTGTAATGCTTGAGAAGAAAGAAATATTTTTAGTAACCTGGTATTTTGCACTAAAATCAAGTATCAATGAAGCAGGTATTTTATTTTCTTCAGTCGTTTCCTCTTGTCCGGCAATTGCTCTCATTTCACTCGTATATTTTGCATTTAAATTAATAGAAATCTTGCCGTATTCAAATCCTAGTCCTCCCGTTAATTGATTCATAGCAAGATAGGGTAGTTGATCTCCTTTATTTACGGTTCCCCAATCCTCATATGTGCTGATAAAAGAGGAAAGAAATCGAGCATCGGTATAGGTATATCCAATTGTTAGCGGTAAGCGAACTTTTTTGGAGATAAATTTACCAAAATCATATGCGACTAACATTTCAAGTCCTTGCGCTTTCGACTTCCCTCCGTTATATAATTCTCCATTCCCAGGACCGCCTGACGCAGCTAAATCTGATCCTAATAGATTTTGGTATGCATTGTAATAAATAACAGTTTGTGCTGAAAAAGCATTTTTATAAAATTTTACTCCCGTTTCATAATTAATACTACTTTCAGGTTTAGATCCATCTTTGCTACTTGGGGGAGCAAATCCTTTATGAACTCCTCCAAAAATTGCCATGAATTGACTTAATTTATAATCAAGCCCAATTCCGGGAATTAGCACCCAAATTTTATTTTGATTCGTGATTAAATTTGTGCCTGTTCTTTGAGGGTCTAATTTTCCAAAATCTTGTTCTTGCAAAAATATTGTTTCATATCTAATTCCACCAGTTGCTAAAAGCTTTCCAATGGATAATTGATATTGAATAAAGGATGCAAGCGCTGTAGCCGAAGTCAGCTTATTACTTTCTCTACCTAACTCGCCTTCGCTCGTTTGAAACATAGTGCCATTATTCATCTTATACTGATCTTCATTTTGGAAGCGATCCATCCCATCTTGATGCAAACGAATACCAAGGTCAATCTTATGTTTTATTTTAAATTTTTTAATATCAAAATTGATCTGTGTCTGAACGCCTCTGCCGAAATAGGATCTGTTATTTCCTTTCATGTAAAGCGCATCTGAATTCAAACTTGTTTGACCTTTTAATATTGAATAATGCTCCGCAAATTGGGTCGGGTTTTTTAAAATATCGGCAATGCCTTTTTTTGTCCCTAAAGAATCTTTTACCGCATCAAGTTTATACCAATTTCTTGAAAAAGTATTTTTGTAGATGCTAGTTGTAATGCCCATCCATGGTTTTATTTGAATATGGTGCATGGCTGAAAGTTGAATTTGCGTCGCTTTTATGTTATCTTTTGCTGAAGCAGCATATCGCTTGTAAGGGTCAATTTTAAAATCGGCAAGGGATAGACCTAAATATGTTTCATTTGAATTCTCGTCGTTTCTGCCGAATTTAAACGTGAGTGTTTGTGGTATTTTTGCTGATTTTTTAGTGCTTAAGCTAACTTTTGCAATGTAATCTGTTTTTGTGAAGCCCGTATTTCCGCCATTATCTAATCGTTTGAAGCCATTTGAGCCATAGGAAAATGACTCTAAGGAATAAGCAATTCTTTCATGCGCATTGCCAATGAAGGCGTGTAGATTTCTACCAAAAAAACTTCCTCCTATAGCACTAATTCTTGCATCGAATTTATTCGGTAGCTGTGTAGAAATAAAATTTATCGCCCCTCCGGTTGTATACGGACCATATTTAATTTGTGAGCTTCCTTTTAGTATTTCAACTCCTTGCATTCTTCCGATCGTTGGGAAATAGTATGCCGCAGATGCCGCATATGGCGCTGGCGCCATTAAAATCCCGTCTTCCATAATGGTTATTTTTGTGGAACGATCTACTCCCGAACCTCTAAGTCCAATGTTAGGCCTAAGTCCAAAGCCATCCTCTTCTTGGATATTAACACCAGGGATATTTTTAAGTACTCGGTTAACATCTGTGTATTCGTGTTTTTTTAATTCTTTTTCCGATAAAAAATAGGCCGATCCCGGAAGTTCTTTTACGCCTTTTTCTCCTCCAGTAATTGATATATAAGAGAAAATAATTTCGGGTATATCTAGCACTTTTTCTTGTGCCATAATAATGATGGATCTTTGCTCGTCGTTAGTAATCGACACATTGGTTTTCTTATTTATAAATCCTTCTCCCGTTAAACTAATTTCGTATGTTCCAGGCGCTAATTTATCAAATGAAAATTCGCCATAAT
>ENA-UOYL01000176-UOYL01000176.1-marine-metagenome-genome-assembly--contig:-NODE-176-length-24157-cov-3.174543_pt1 | contig 24157 bp, 22 predicted proteins | sample MGYA00238173_ERZ767189 | MGnify/ENA primary metagenome ERZ767189 (study PRJEB28943, sample SAMN06267163) | marine metagenome | isolation source: Columbia River Estuary | place: USA:Columbia River Estuary... | reverse complement strand
CTGGGATTTCTTATGGAAAATCGGAAGAAACTGACATTGCCTTGCGTGTTATTGCTGATCACATTCGAACGATTGCTTTTTCAATTGCAGATGGCCAAATTCCAGCAAATAATGGTGCCGGTTATGTAATCCGGAGAATTTTACGAAGAGCGGTGCGTTACGGCTACCAAACATTGGGATTGAAAGAATCATTTTTGAGTGACCTATCGCTTGTTTTGTGTAAATTAATGGGAGATCCTTACAGCGAATTGATTAAGCAACAGGATTTAATTTCTAAAGTTATTCGCGAAGAAGAAAATAGTTTTTTCAGAACACTAGAGCTAGGAATTCGAAGAATGGATTTGCTAATGCACGAATGCAAGTCACAAAGCATCACTGTAATTGCTGGAAATTCAGTTTTTGAATTGTATGATACCTATGGTTTTCCTGTTGATTTAACTTCGTTAATTGCACGAGAAAATGGATTAAGTATCGATGAACAAAGTTTTAACAGCGAACTACAAATTCAAAAAGACAGATCACGCGCAGCAACAGCGGTAGAAACTGATGATTGGGTACAAGTAAATCCCGACGAAACAAGCAAATTTATTGGTTATGACCACACAAGTGCTGAAGTCCAAATTATCAAGTATCGTAAAGTTTCTCAAAAGCAAAAAGAATTTTTTCAATTAGTATTAAATCAAACACCTTTTTATCCCGAGGGCGGAGGACAAGTTGGTGATAAGGGAATTCTGCGCAATGAAACAGCAAGCATCGTAATTTTTGACACGAAAAAAGAAAATAATTTAATCATCCATTTAACAGAAAAAATTCCTAGCAATTTAAGCGGGAACTTTACTGCTGAAATAGATGTCGAAAAACGCCAATTAAGTTCAGAAAATCACTCGGCAACGCATTTACTGCATCACGCTTTGAGAAAAGTACTTGGAAAGCATGTTGAGCAAAAAGGATCGCTTGTTAATCCTGCTTATTTGCGTTTCGACTTTTCACATTTTGCTAAAGTTACAGATGAAGAAATGGATCAGATTGAAACAATGATAACAGACGCAATTCATCAAAATATTTCCTTAGAAGAAGGCCGTGCAGTTCCGATTGATGAAGCAAAAGCAATGGGCGCAATGGCATTATTTGGAGAAAAATATGGAGATTCTGTTCGCGTTATTAAATTCGGTGATTCTGTAGAATTATGTGGTGGAATACATGTGCCAGCAACTGGAAAAATTGGCTTGTTTAAAATCACCTCAGAAGCCGCAGTTGCCGCCGGTATAAGAAGAATAGAAGCTATCACAGGACCAAGTGCTGAAAAGTATTTCAAAGAAAAAACAGAGAAATTTGATGCTATTAGTTCTCTTTTAAAAAATCCACCTGATGTACTGAAATTTATTGACGAACTTCTAAAAAAGAATCAACAATTAACGAAGGAGATCGAAGTGCAGCAGAGAGAGAATGCAAAAAACATCAAACTTGAACTCAAAACAAAAATTACCGCAATTAATGGAATTCATTTTCTTGGAGAAATTCTTGATTTGAAGATGCATTCGATAAAAGATATTTTATTTCAATTGAAAGAAGAAAATCCTAATTTTATTGGGGTAATTGGCAACACAGAAGGGGACAAATGTTTCTTAAGTCTAATTGTTTCTGATAATTTAGTGGCAGAGAAAAATTTAAATGCCTCGCAAATAATTCGTCAAGTTTCAAAACACATTGAAGGCGGAGGCGGCGGACAAGCATTTTTTGCAACTTCTGGAGGAAAAAGAAAGGAAGGTTTGGCAGCTGCTATTCAAGAAATAAAATCCCTTTTTTAATTTTTTCTTCTGATTTTTTTGATAAGAAAATCCAAAGAATTATTCACATAATTTACGGTTTCTTTTTCTAGCTTAAAGAAATAGATACTGCCAAAAAATAGTATGGCTACGAAACTTGACATAAAAAGCATTTGAATCCATAAATCTTGGAATATATTTTGGAGATAATGACACAAGAAAAAGGTCAATAAGCCAAGTGCTATAATTACAAATTGACCTTTTGTAAATGGATGGATTTTATACACCTTATACACAAATAGCAGACGACCTAAATTGTAGCAAACTAAAGCAATTGAAGTTGAAATTGCAGCGCCAGAAATACCATAAGAAGGAATAAAAAGTAGGTTTAGCCCATAAACAGTTCCAATTAAAAACAGGGTGAAAATCATGTCGTATTTATACTTCTTTGATGTGGTGAATATTGCACCATTCAATCCAAAATACATGTCCGTCAATCGCCCTATCATTAGGAAGAAAAACACCCAAATTCCCGCTTTAAATTCGGGCTTTAAAAAAGAAAATAAGAAGTCAATATTGGACCAAATTAAAAGAAAAGAACCTAAACCAATAACCAATGCTACAGAACTAACTTGAGTGTATAATTCTTTCATTTTCTCCATTTCGCGTTTTTTCCAATGATCAGCAATTAGCGGAGAACTAATTCTTACAATTGCTTTATAAGGAACTTGCAGGGCGCTTGTTAAAAAAACAACGGTGGTATAAACACCTGTTGCTTGAAGTCCTAAATAGGAAGCAATCATTATTACATCCAGTGAAATAACCAAAGTACTTCCCAAGGTATTTATATAATTAAAAGCCGAAAACTGGAAAATTATCTTGCGGAATTTCTTGGAAATATTAAAATTAGAAAGTCCCAAATGCAATTCATCTATACGATACATGTAAACAAGTAAAATAATGACAGGAATAAAATAAACCAAGCTGTGTAGAACGACAAAATCGTCAAAAGTGATGAATTTAAACCAGAGCAAGAAAAGAATACTGGTAACTGCTAATCTTAAGACGAGCTCCATGGCAAAAACAGAAACTATGTTCTTCAGAAGACTTCTTAAATAAACCTCTAAAACCAAGTAAAAAACATAGGCAATTCCAAGTGGGATTAACCAAAAATAATAGTTCGTAAAGAGCTGAGATTTTTCAAGATAAATGGATTCAATATCAGAGCGAAACCACAAAGCAATAAAAGTCATAAGAATTACTCCAATTAATACTATGGAAATACTAAAAGGCAAAAATCCGTGGTGCTTTTTTTCCTTGTTATTAAAAAATGGGAAGAATTTCCAAACAGAATAGACCATTCCAAAATTTGAAAGTTGAGCAAATAAAATTCCCAAGGAAAAAATAAGGTTTACGACACCAATTTGTTCAGTTGATAAAATCAACAAGAATAAAAAAGCCTTGTTAACATATCCGAGAAACAATCCCAAATAGGAAATGAGCATTGTGCGCAAAGAATCTTTTTGAACTATTCCCATAATTGATTTGAACAAAGATAAGTGTTAACGGCCAATAAATTAGAGTCTTTAATTATTGTTACTTTTGTTGTAATTAATTCGTGTGAAAAAAGTCCTAATTATAACGTATTATTGGCCTCCAAGTGGCGGAAGTGGTGTGCAACGCTGGCTGAAGTTTGTTAAATATTTCAGGGATTTTGGAATTGAACCAATCGTTTTAACTGTCGCTCCTGAATTTGCAGCTTTGCCAAATTTAGATGAAAGTCTAGAAGACGAAATACCAGTTGGAATTGAAGTACATAAAACACGTGCTAAAAGTCCCTTTGGATTTTATAAAAAAATCAAAAAAGGGGCTGTTCCAAATAGCGGATTTGCAGGTGAGGGAAAAGCGAATTTATTTGATAACTTATTTCGTTTTATTCGCGGGAACTTTTTTATTCCTGATGCACGAATTGGATGGAACAAATTTGCCTTGGAAAAAGCACGAGAGCTAATCCAAGTGCATGGAATCGACACGATAATTACAAGCTCTCCACCCCACTCCACCCAATTAATTGGACTCCAATTAAAAAAGGAATTTAATATTAAATGGCTTGCTGACTTAAGAGATCCTTGGACAGAAATCTATTACAATAAACTACTTTTTAGAACAAACTGGGCGAAGAAAATAGATTATCGCTATGAACAAGCTTGCTTGCAAAATGCAGATACATTAATTGTTGTAAGTGAAGATATAAAACGACGATTTGGAGAAGCAAGAGAAACTATTTTAGAAAAAATACACGTTATACCAAATGGATTTGATGAAGAAGATTTTTCTAAGGTGCAGACAAAAAATGATACAGGTGTAAAATACATTTCCTATGTTGGAAATCTCGGATTGCAATACCCAATTGAAGCTTTTTTAAAAACATTTTCTGAGTTAGTTAGAGTTGATCAGCAATGGAGAATTCGTTTTGTTGGAAATGTGAGTGATGTCGTTAACACTGAAATACAAAAATTGGACTTAGAAAAATGGGTGGAATTTATACCTTATGTAGAACATAAAAAAGCAGTTGAATACATGATTAATTCTGATTTACTCTTGCTTATTATTCCAAATACTGAAAACAATAAGGGGATTTTAACTGGAAAATTATTCGAGTATATCGCAACAGGAAATCCAATAATTTACATTGGACCTGAAGATGGTGATGCCTTAGAAATTTTGAAAAAAACAGAAGATATTTCTTATTTAAACTTTAATTCTGATGAAAATATTATTCCGTTCTGCTCATCAGTTTTGAAGAAGTCTGAAAAATCAAAACAAATTAACTATATTTATTCACGCAGAAATCTAGCGGAAACTTTCGCTAAATTATGTCTGAAATAATCCTATTTCTCTATGGAAAGTAAAGAAAATGTAAAAAAATATTACGACGATTATGTCAGTCGGCAGAGAAAATATGGAATTACTCCAAGGCATCGATTTATCCTCAAAAGATTAAAGAAATTTGGCTTAAAATCAACTTCCAAAGTATTAGAAATAGGAAGCGGAATTGGAACATTGAGTATATTGATTGTGAACGAAGTAAAGAATGGGTATTTTCTTGGTTGTGACATTTCTGAGGTAAGTATTAAAGTGTGTAATGCTGAATTAAAACGATCTTACACTGATTTTTTAGTTACAGACATGTCAGATTTTAAAAGTGAAATAAAGTTTGATTTCATTGTTTTACCTGATGTTTTAGAACATATTCCTGTAAGTGAGCATGCACTGATCTTTGAAAATATTTCAAAATGTGTTCACGAAGATTCAATTGTAGTCATTAATATTCCAGAACCAAAATACCTAAATTGGGTACGATATAATCGACCAGAATTACTGCAAATTATCGATCAATCTCTGTCTATGCAAGATTTGTTGAATAGTACCTACTCTGCAGGATTTCACCTAGAAGAAATTTTACCTTATGCTATTCATACAAATGTTCCCAACTATTTAAGTATTATTTTTTCAAGAAAAAAGGAAATATCAGAAATGAAAATGAAAGGTGGCTTTGGAAAATTATGGGACAACCTAAAATATAGAATTTTATAGGCATGAAAACTCCATTAGTTTATATCCATAATGGAACATCCACTTTTGTAGAAAAGGACATTCAAATTCTAAAGGAAAATTATACTGTTAAGGTATTTCATTTTAAAACTACAAACAAATTTGCTGTCCCCCTTCAATTTTTAAACGAGTTGATTTTTCTATCTTCGAATCTAGGAAGTAAACTTTGTATTGTTCAGTTTGCAGGATATCATTCTTTTTTGCCAATTATCTTCAAATTTTTGTTCCGCAAAAAATGTATTATCGTCTTGGGAGGTTCAGATTGTGTTTCTTTTCCTTCAATTAAATACGGCTCGTTTTTACGCCAACCTCTTAGATTTTTTACGTATTTCAGTATTAAAAACGCTTCACACTTATGTCCAGTTGACAAGACACTCGTAAATTATGCCTATTCCTACCAGGACTTAGATTTCAAGAACCAAGGATATCTGGCTCATTTTCCAAAGATTAAAACTCCATATACCGTTATTTTTAATGGTTATGAAAAAGAAAAATGGCTAGTAGGAAAGAAAGAAAAAAACTCCTTCGTAACGATTGGTGCTAATTTGGGTTCACGCTTTGGAATCGGATTAAAAGGAATAGACTTACTAATAGAAATCGCTGAATTTTTTCCGGAAGCTGAATTTTATATTATCGGAGGCAAAGCGATACACAAAGAAGTTTCAAAAAATATTCATTTACTAGATACAATGCCCAATGATGAGCTCCCTATTTTTTTAGCGACAAAAGAATATTACCTGCAACTTTCTTTAAGTGAAGGGTTTCCAAATGCTCTTTGCGAGGCAATGCTCTGCGGATGTATTCCAATCGTATCAAATGTTGGAGCGATGCCAATGATTGTTGAAGGAATTGGTGGCATTTTACAAACTAAATCTGTAAGTAAATTAAGAGAACTACTAAGCGAATATTTGACAAAAGATTCTCAAGAAAAAAAGATGCTTGCCGAAAATTCACGAAATAGAATAAGTGAAAAATACACCTTGGAAATCCGAAAAAGAAACTTACTTGAACTTATTTCTCGCTTGTAGCATTTTTAGAAGCAATTCTAGAACGGCATTCTTTTCCAACTACTAATCCCAAAGATAAAAGCAAAAGCAGCGATCCAATCATAGAATAACCGCTCGCTTTTTTAAATGAAATAGGTTCAAATTTCCAAGTTATACTATGTTTTCCTGCTGGAATCATAGCTCCTCGAAGAATGTAATTCGCTCTAAAAATCTTATCTGTTTTCTTACCATCAATGTAACAATTCCAACCGTCTGAATAATATATTTCACTAAAAACTGCATTCATCGGGATTGTAGAATTTGAAGTATATGCCAATTCATTCACACCGTATTTACTGAGAGAAATTGTTGCTGTTGAATCCATTTTATCGAGAGGAGCTAAATACTTTGAGAATTCCTTGTTTACAATTGCAGTATTACTGAGGTTATTTTTTCCCAAAGCCTCCATTTCTTCATTGCTATTTTTAACTTGCTTTAAAGCAGATACAAACCAAGCTGCTCCATTTGCATTTGGATTGGAAGTTGCCTTAACCCCTTTTCCGGAGATAAAATACTTGGTATTTAACATATTCAAAACTGGTGTAAAATTCTCTTGTAAGACAACAGAATCAAAATTTGTAGCTTGGAAAAACCCCTCAATAATTTGCATTTGAGCTTGAGGATCTTTTGTTTCCTGATACTGCGCCATAATTTCCGGGCGCTTTACAATCTCTTTATTGATAAATTCCTGTCGAACTTTCATCATTTCATCATTGATATAAAAATCAACAAGCTCCTGATAACGTTTTAACTTAGCTCCGTGATATCCGCCAATACTTTTATGAAAATAACTGGTATTTGTCTCAGCAAATGGATTTGAAAACGATAGGACACGGAAATTGGTATTCAAATTTAAAACGCCAAAAGCCGCTAATGATTTTATATTTTCAGAATCTATATTTTTATAGTGAATAGAAGGCAGCATTTTAGTTTCCAAAGAATTTACTTTCTCATTAAAATTTGGAATTGTGGACTTTTCATTCTCCAAAATTGAGAAATCTGCAACTTGCACAGGATTTGGTGTTGCAGCAAGAGAATTTTCCTCATAACTCTTGTAGATTCCATCTTCCTCATCACTATTTAGGTAGCGACTACAGACAGAAATGTTATCAAAAGCAACAAGAGCAATTGCAATACCAATCAATATTTTATTTGAAAGCTTTGCATAAACTGCTGCCAAAACAATTCCACAAGCTAGAATAACCAAAAAGATTGAACGTGCGAGATCACTTTTGTAAAGCGAAATTCTTGTGTCAATTAAAGCTTGTTTTAAACCATTTAATTGAGAAACATCCTGGTTCCCTTTCATTGCATCGTTGAATTGTTTTACTTCATCTACGCGTAAAAATGAACCTGAAAGCGAAGGGAAAACATAAAGCAAGATCACACTGAATACGACACCACCAATAACATATAGGTAAACTTTCTTGTTTTCAATCAGTTCACTTTTCTTAAATAGACGATCTAGAAAAAGTATTCCCAAAGCTGGAATCATCACTTGAAGCAGTGATAAAATCATCTTTGAATCTCTAAATTTATTGTAAAGAGGGAATTTATTTATGAAAAAATCATTAATTCCTCCGGGGTCATTCGATGCCAATAAAATCGCCAAAATACTCATTGCTAAAAATGACCATTTCAAACTATCCTTTATTAAAATCAATCCTAAAACAAAAAATGTGAGCATCAATGCACCAAAATAAAAAGCACCACCACTACTCGACTGTCCACCCCAATAGCGATTCATCTGAGCAATTTGTTCAGAATACTGGCTGTCTACATTTTCCATAGCAACTTCATCATTTCCAAGATAATCACCTTTTTCTCCTTTCGCATTTGGCGACAACATTGAAAGGAACTCTCCGGGTCCAAAGTTGTATTCTAAAATATAATTTTTATTCAAACCTTCTTGCGCTTGAGAATTACCAGGAGTTTTTGGTTTAATTGTCAAATCTGTTGCACCGCGTGTTGTATGCTTGCTGTATTCCAAAGTTGTCATAAGGTTGCTTGCAGATGGTAAAACAGCTAGAATTGTTCCTAAAGACAAAGCTGCAATAACTTTTCCCAGCGTAATAAATTCTTTTTGTATAAGTAATCGGATACCTTCTCCAATAGCTACTGCAGTTAAAAGGAACACCAAATAATAGGTCATCTGAAGATGGTTTGCCGTTAAATTCAAACCGAAAAACAAGGCAAAAATGATACTTCCTAGCAGCCACTTCCCACGAAAAGCCAAGAGCATTCCACCAAGTGCGGGAGCCATATAAACAATGGCATTGACTTTTGTCATATGTCCGCCAGCTAAGTACAAGATATTAATTGTTGAAAATCCAAAGGCAATAGCACCTAGTATTCCGAGCCAGGGATTTATTCTCATGCAAAGCGCAAAAATATAAAAACCTAACATCGCCATAAATAAAATTCCAATTGGTCGAGGCAATCCTAACTTGAGAATAGAATCTACTATAATCAAGAAATTTGAAGAGTGTTCAACAGAAATTTGATAGGCCGGCATTCCACCAAACATGGAATTTGTCCAAAGTGGATCGATATCATTTTGCAAACGGCAATCCACAATTTCCTTTGCCATTCCTTGAAATTGCTTTACATCATTTTGCTTTAAAGAATAATCGCTGTAAAGTGGAGAAAAGTAAGCAGAAGCTAAACCAATAAAAATAACGACAGCAATAAAATGTGGTAAAAGGTTTTTTAATAATGCTTTCATGAGTATTATTTTTTTTGTGAAAGTAATAAGAATCTCTTATTTATCAAATCTGTTTTGGGTTAGCATAAAATTCAACATCTTTTTCAGTAATTTCAAAATCACATAAAATTACCATTCGCTCAATTATATTTCTTAATTCTCGAATGTTACCTGACCAATTAATAGTCATTAATTTTTGGAGAGCCTTTTTAGAAAAAGATTTTTTAGGAATGCCATGATCTTGACAAATTAAGGTCAGAAAATGTTCTGATAAAACTGGAATATCACTTCTTCGATCATTTAGAGAAGGTACGTGAATTAATATTACTGCTAATCTGTGAAATAAATCTTCTCGGAATCTGCCTTCAGCAATTTCTTTGCGAAGATCTTTGTTCGTTGCAGCAATTAAGCGACAGTCAACCTTAACATCTTTCTCTCCACCTACTCGTTGAATTACATTTTCCTGTAAAGCTCTTAGAACTTTAGCTTGAGCAGCTAAAGTCATATCTCCAATTTCATCTAAAAATAAGGATCCTCCAGAAGCAAGTTCAAATTTCCCCTTTTTGTCTTTAATTGCGCTTGTAAAAGCACCTTTTTCATGACCAAATAATTCGCTTTCTATTAATTCTGAAGGAATTGCAGCACAATTAACTTCAACAAAAGGCATAGAATTGCGATTAGATAAATCATGTAAATACCTAGCAACTAATTCTTTTCCTGTTCCATTTTCACCAGTAATTAGAACTCTTGCATCAGAGGGTGCAACTTTCTCAATAATTGCTTTGATTTTTAAAATTTCTTCAGACTCACCAATAATTGTAGTTCCTTTAATTTTTTGAACTATTTTTTTTAGAACTTTAGTTTCTTGAACTAATGTTTGGCGGTCTTTAACATTTCTTAAAGTTATCAATATGCGATTAAGATCTAAGGGCTTTTCAATAAAATCAAAAGCACCTTTTTTAATCGCCTGAACTGCGGTTTCAACAGTTCCATGCCCACTAATCATTATTACAGGAGCTTCGATTTCTTCTTTTCTAAATGCTTGAAGAACTTCAATTCCGTCCATTAATGGCATTTTAATATCACAAAAAATTAGATCAAAGGAGGAAGTCTTTGCTAGTTCTAAACCAACTTTTCCATTTTCTGCTTCAAAAACAAGGCATGCTTCAAATTCTAAAATTTCTTTTAAAGCACGTCGAATAGCAGGTTCGTCATCAATTATCAATACTTTCATCGTATTTACTTTACTGTTCTTTCTAGCATTGGTACAAATTTAAATGTTCCAAATTCTTTTATAGTATATTCTTCTTCTTGGGTTTTAATTATTTTCAACATTTTTTGTTCTTTCCCTTCTCCAACAGGTATAATCATAATTCCACCGATTTTTAATTGCTTTATCAATTCATTTGGAATTTCTGGTGCTCCACAGGTCACCAAAATTTTATCGTAGGGAGCATACGATAGATTCCCTTTGTATCCATCTCCAAAATACATTTTTGCACTAAAATTAAAGAACCCAACCATCTGTTTTGCTTTCATAAAAAGTTCTCGATGGCGCTCAATTGAAAATACTTTGGCGCCTAATTGACAGAGAATGCAGGTTTGAAATCCAGAACCAGAACCAATTTCTAGTACTTTCTCCCCTTTCTTTAGTTCCAATAAATCAGTTTGAAATGCAACTGTGTAAGGATGAGAAATTGTTTGTCCGGAACCAATTTGAAAAGCCATATTCGTATAAGCTTGTTCATCAAAAGCTAAGTCTAAAAAAAAATGGCGGGGAATGGCATTAAAAGCTTCCAAAACATCCTTGTTCTTAATGCCCATATCAACTAATTCTGCAATAAGAATCTTTCTTTTTCCTTGATGTTTAAACGTATCTTTTAGATGTTGCATTATTTAACTTCCTTTAATTCTATCCCAACGGGACAATGATCTGACCCAAAAACATCATTGTAAATCGTAGCTTCTGATATGTTTTCTTTAAATGAATCCGAACATAAAAAATAATCTATTCTCCAACCGATATTTTTTGGTCGCGCTCCAGCACGATAACTCCACCAAGAATACTTTAGTGTTTCTGGATATTTCCATCTAAATGTATCAACAAAGCCATTTTTTAAAAAATTTGACATGCCGTCAATTTCTGCTTGCATATAACCAGCTGCTTTATTGTAATTTTCTTTAGGTCGCGAAAGATCTATTGCTTGATGGGCAACATTAAAATCGCCACAAACAACTACAGGCTTCTGTTTTTCTAGTTTCTTTAAATAAATCAAGAAATCTGCATCCCATTTTTGTCGATAGGACAAACGTGCAAGCTCACTGCCAGAATTGGGAACATAAACACAAACAAGAAAAAATTTATCGTATTCTGCGCATATTATTCGCCCCTCCTGATCGTGTTCTTCAAGACCCATATCAAAAGTGACGGAAAGAGGTTTTGTTTTTGAAAAAATGGCAGTTCCTGAATATCCTTTCCGTTCTGCACTATTAGCATAAATATGATAATTAGTAAGCAAAGTGATAGCTTCATTTACTTGTTCTGGTGTAGCTTTAGTTTCTTGAAGACAAATTATATCTGCAGCAACTTCTTCCATGTCTTGAACAAAGGACTTTCCTACAATTGCACGAATGCCATTAACGTTAAAAGAAATAATTTTCATAAAAAAGAAAAGCTTATAAATTTTGAAAAAATAAAAGTACTAAGAAAAATTATCCTTGGCACTTTTCTTCAGGACGAGCGCCACACAAACCACAGGATTCACCTTCTTTATTTAAAAGTGGATTATTCGATGCACAAGTGCCAGCAAATTTTCCGTCTTTTTTGAGCAAGAGTTTGATTGAAATTCCAGCAACTCCAATTGCCAATAAACCAATGGTTAATAATATTACAGCTAGCATTCTACTAAAATTTTAACAAAAATAGGAAACTATATTAGTTTTTATCGATAAGTCGGCCAGAATTATAATAATTCGTCAAAATAATTGATGGTACTCCAAAATAACCCACATCTCCTATTCCAGATAATTCTGCCTTAAGTTTGCAATTACTACTTTGTAGTTCGGAGTACAAAGAAGATGCATATTGTAAATAAATAGCATCCTTAACAAATAGATTTTTAGCTGAAAATGTTCCATTGGCTGATATGTCAATCGAAAAGAAATCACAAGAACCTGAAAGTTCAATATCTGGAGTGCCATTACTATTGTTTAAATAGATTGTTTTTGCCTTTAATTTCAAATTAATAGAACCTGAAGTTTCATTAGCATCTATAGTTAATGTAGTTGCTGAAAAATCTAATGTGTCCTTTGAAATTAATCGTTCTGAACCATGGTAAAAAATAGAATTTAATGTTGTAAAATGAATTTTTGCAGTGACTTTTTCTTTTTTGTAGCGTAAAAATCGACACTTATTATTGTTTTCAATAACCAACTTTCCATCTTCAATATCACTCGAAATAAAATTAATTATATTTTCTCCTGCGCTTATTTCTATAAAATTTATGGTGTCTTGTATTAATTCATACTGAATATAAGGACCTAAATCTATTTTGGTAAAACTTCCAAGTGGAATAATCTTATCAATTATGCTTCCAGTAGTTTTAAAACAAGAACGATCTTCTTCTTTTTTACATGAAATAAAAAAAATCGGGACTAAAAAAAAGAAAAATAGTCGACTTAACATACTTATTTATAGTTAAATGTATAACCCAATCCAAATTCTAAATAGTCAGCACGGCCAAAATGTGTTTTGAGATTAAAAGAACTTGTTAGTCCATTTTTAAACTGATACCTGCAGCCAATACGAGTATAAATAGGTTTATCTGTTCGGAATTTATCCTTCAAATATACTCCCATTCCTAAGACAAAATTAAAGTTATTCAATGGAACCAAATACGCAGTATAGAATCCGATTTGTAAAATATCTAATTGTGTTTTTGGGATAGAAGGTTCGTATGAAAAAATAACTTGCTTTGAGATAAAATCTAAGTCAAATTCTATACCTGCTTTCTGTCCAAAATACCTTCTTGCTGAAAAACCAGTTCCGAAAACTGAAAAACTTTTTCCGCCAATTGGCATTACTGAATTTCGAGAATACATTCCAAAAACATTGTAAAGCCACTTATTTAATGGGAAATCAGAAGTAGTATTTTCAGTATATTCAATTTTTTTTCCAAGTCTTCTTCCATACCCAACAGAAATATAAGGGATATTGATCCCGTAGTTAGGCATTTTAAATCCTCCATTACTAAAATGTGTCATGTCAATACCAAGACTTAGTGAACTATTCTTAAAGCGTTGAATACTTTTAATTCCAAAGCACATCATGGTGTTAAATTTTGTGCCAATCGCCACATTTTTAGGATTTTCAAAATAAGAGGAATTGGAATAGCCTAAACCGGTAGCAAATTTGAAATTCATTTCAAAATTTTTATATTTAATAAGTGGGAGTTCAGCAAATCCATACAATCCTGTATACGTTCCTAGCACTTTTGTATTTCCAACCGAACCAATAAAAAGTGTTGCGCCAAATGTTGGATAACGATACGCTTTATGCCAAAGTTTAGTCCCACGAGTATGATTAAAATAGCTAATTTCAAGTGCTTTTGCTGTTTCTTCAGGCAGATGTGACATTAACTTGTGTTGGATAGCTAAAAAACCGATTTTTGATTTGATTTCAAATCCTTTTTCATTAGTTCCTTGACCAAAGAATAAAAAAGGCAAGCAACTTATAATTAAAAAAAAATGAAGTTTCACAGACATATTTATCAAAGATAAACAAAGGTGAACGAGTATAATCTATATTTTTACAAAAAAAATGGATTCACGACTACAAGCATTTGAAAGATTATTGACAATCATGGATGAGCTCCGTGAAAAATGTCCCTGGGACAAAAAACAGACCATTGAAAGCCTTCGCGAGTTAACAATTGAAGAAACATATGAATTAGCAGATGCAATTACCGCGAATGATTTAAACTCCTTAAAAGGCGAATTAGGCGATTTATTCTTGCATCTTGTATTCTATTCAAAAATAGCTGAAGAACAAAAAGCATTTACTTTAACAGCTGTTTTAGATGGTATTTGTGATAAATTAATTTACCGACACCCTCATATTTACAGCGATACTATTGTAGCTGATGAAACTGAAGTAAAAGCTAACTGGGAAAAATTAAAATTAAAAGAAGGGAAAAAATCAATTTTGGAAGGTGTTCCAACTTCGTTACCTGCATTAGTAAAGGCAATTCGAATTCAAGAGAAAGTTAAAGGAATTGGATTTGAATGGAAAAAAAAGGAAGATGTTTGGGAAAAAGTGAAAGAGGAATTGGAGGAATTCCAAGTTGAAATTGAGGCAAATTCTGAAAACATAGAAGAAGAATTTGGTGACTTATTATTTTCTTTAGTAAACTATGCTCGATTCATTGATATTTCTCCAGAAAATGCCTTGGCAAAGACAAATCAAAAATTTATTCGGCGCTTTCAATTAATGGAGGAAACAATTCGCGAAGACAAGAAAAAAATTGAAAATATGAATCTTGAAGAAATGGATATATATTGGGAAAAAGCAAAAATTAACTTAAAAAATACAAAATGAAAATAATCGAAAATCAATTGCTACTAACATTTGGGCTCTTAATTGTTGCAGTAATCATAAAACTAGTGAGCCGAAAATCTGTTAATCGCTTTTTAAATCGCTTCGATTTTGACACAAAACGAAAACGAATTGTTCATAGAATTATTAATCTTTTTCTCTTTATTTTTGTAACTGTATCTCTTATTTCAATTTGGAATATTGACCAAAAAGATTTAATTGTATTTCTTACTTCTGTGGTTACTGTTTTAGGAATTGCATTTTTTGCACAATGGTCAATTCTTTCAAATATTACCTCAAGTTTAATCTTGTTTTTTAATCACCCTTTAAAAATTGGGCAAAATATTAGAGTATTAGATAAAGAATATGACGTAGAAGGAAAACTCATAGACATTTCCTTTTTCTTTATGTATATCAGAAATGAAGAAGGCTATTTAATTACAATTCCTACCTCAGTTGCTTTGCAAAAAACAATGGTAACGAAAGACGAAGTAAAAAAGAAATAATTTAAGCTACCGGATAACACAAAAAATACTTTTCAACTGGCTGTGCCAAAGCTGAAATATTTAGATTATCAGAAGCTTTTGTAAGATCAATTATTTCTCCTGACTTCATTAAAATATTAATATTTTCCTTGTCTTGATTATACGCTTTATTAGTAAGAATATCCGAGTACACAAAATAATCAAGAGCTTCAGGCGTCAAATTGTATAATGATTGTACACTCTTTTTTTCATTTTCAATTCTAGCTTTACTAAATGGCTCTTTTGAAATTTCAATTTTAAAAAGTGTGCGGTTCACAAGTGCCTTAGAAAGAATCGATAAAACCTGATCTGAATTATTCTGCCACTCTTTGATTGCTCCCAAAATATCATAATCATCGAGCTGAGCAAAAAAATCTAAAACTTTAGGGTTTTTCTCAAAATCTTCTTGTTTTATATCATTTTCAAGAAAAAACTTTAAGGCAGAACTTGCAAAAATTACTTCCCCGTTTTTTACCAACTCTTTTGCCCTTCGTAAAGTATAAATAAGCATGTATTCCGCTGCAACAACAGTCTTGTGAAGATAAACTTGCCAATACATCAAGCGCCTTGCAACGATAAATTTTTCAATTGAATAAATTCCTTTTTCTTCAAGTACCAAATTTCCATTATGCACATTCAGCATTTCAATTAAGCGCTCGCTTCCAATAATCCCCTCACTTACGCCAGAATAAAAACTATCACGATTTAAATAATCCAAGCGGTCCATATCCAATTGACTAGAAACCAACTGGTGTAAATAAGGCTTTTCATACTTATTTTGAAAAATTAAAAGTGCTCTATTTAAATCTTCTCCAAATTCTGAACTTAAGCGATCTATAAAATAGCCAGAAATTTTCTCGTGACTAACTCCACAAACAATATCGTATTCTAATGCGTGACTAAAAGGACCGTGTCCGATGTCGTGAAGTAATATTGCTAAATAAACAGCACGCTCCTCCTCCGAAGAAATGTCATTTCCTTTTCTGCGAATTGTTGAAACTGCCTGTGACATTAAATGCATCGCTCCCAAGACATGATGAAAACGCGAGTGCATTGCACCTGGATAAACAAGATGGCTTAATCCTAATTGCATAATTCGACGAAGTCGTTGCATAAAGGGATGTTCTATGACATCAAAAATAATTTCATCAGGTATGGAAATAAAACCATAGACTGGGTCGTTAACTATTTTCTTCTTGTTATTTCGATTTAAGTTCGGTCGCAATTGATTAACTTTAGAATAATTATTCAAAGCTATTAAAAATAAGGCAAATGCAAGGTAAAATTCTTTGGGCAGATGATGAAATTGAATTATTAAAGCCACATATTCTTTTTTTAGAGAATAAAGGTTACTCAGTTGACGGAGTAACAAATGGTTCTGATGCAATTGATAAATGCCATGAAAAGAGCTACGATATTATCTTCCTAGACGAAAATATGCCTGGACTTTCTGGGCTTGAAACCTTATCTCAGATAAAAGAAGCATTTCCACTCGTGCCGGTTGTAATGATCACAAAAAGTGAAGCGGAACATATAATGGAAGAAGCAATTGGAAGTAAAATTGCAGATTACCTCATCAAACCTGTAAATCCAAATCAAATTTTATTGAGTATCAAAAAAATTCTTGATAAGAGTAAATTGGTTTCTCAAAAAACAAATTCTAATTATCAGCAAGAATTTCGGCAATTAGGAATGCTTTTAAATCAGAGATTGAATACCCAAGAATGGAAAGAATTATACGCGAAACTAGTTTTTTGGGAAATAGAACTTGATACAATTGAAGAATCTGGAATGCGTGAAATTCTAGAAATGCAAAAAAAAGAAGCCAATAAACTTTTTGCCGATTTTATAGAAGATAACTACCTTGATTGGCTTAATGGAACAGAAGAAGCTCCTTTAATGATTCAGAATGTTATAAAAAACAAAATAGCACCGAAAATTGGAAGTGAAAAAATAGCAGTTCTCCTAATTGACAATTTGCGCTTTGATCAATGGAAAATGATTGAGCCTATTTTTGCAAAGTATTTTGTTAAAGATGAAGAAGAAATTGTTTATTCAATACTTCCAACCGCCACACACTATGCTAGAAATGCATTTTTTGCTGGTTTACTTCCATCTGAAATTGAAAAACGCTTTCCTCAGCTTTGGAAAAATGAAGATGATGAAGGTGGAAAAAACATGCACGAACAAGATTTCCTAGAGGCTCATTTAAAACGTTTGGGCAAAAATGTAAAGTGGAGCTATAATAAAATAACTAAAGTTGAAGCAGGAAAAAAATTAAGCGAGCAATTTCATCTATTAAAAGAGAATGACGTTAATTTCATTGTCTATAATTTCGTAGATATGCTTTCTCATGCTAGAACCGAAATGGAAATAATACGTGAATTGGCAGAAGATGAGGCGGCTTATCGTTCTATCACTGTTTCCTGGATTGAACATTCTCCACTTTTAGAAATTATTAAAAAAATTGCGGAAGCTGGTATAAGGCTAATGATTACAAGTGATCATGGAACAATAAAAGTAACTAATCCCGTACGAATTGTCGGTGAAAAAAGCACTAATTCTAACTTGAGATATAAAGTGGGAAGAGGTTTAAGCTATAATAAAAAAGAGGTTTTTTCGGTGCAAAATCCTCAGGAAGCTTTTTTGCCAAAACTAAAAATGTCTTCTGAATTTGTTTTTGCAAAAGGTCAAGATTTTTTTGTTTACCCAAACAATTACAATCATTTTGTTAATTATTACGAAAATACTTTTCAACATGGGGGAATTTCAATGGAAGAAATTTTAATTCCATATATCAACCTTAAGCCAAGATAAGTATCATTATTTTAAAACTCTTTTCTGTTTAGAACGTTTCAAAATAAGGGAATGCTTAACTTTGTACTTAGCCATGACAGAAATCATTAAAAAGCCGTTTAATATTCGTGAAATCCAGGAAGAATTTCCTGCTTTACATCAGGAAATTTACGGTAAAAAATTAATCTATTTTGATAATGGGGCAACTTCTCAAAAACCACAGATAGTTATAAATGCAATCGATAAATTCTATTCTAAAGAAAATTCCAATATTCATCGGGGTGTTCATTATTTGAGTCAAAAAGCTACAACAGAGTTTGAAGAAGCAAGAAAGAAAATTCAACACTTTATTAATGCACAAAAAGCAGAAGAAATTATTTTTACGAAAGGAACAACTGACGGAATAAATCTTGTTGCATCGTCTTATGGAGAATTATTGACCGCTGGGGATGAAATTTTAATTACTGCAATGGAGCACCATTCTAATATCGTTCCGTGGCAAATGCTTTGTCAAAGAAAAGGTCTGATACTTCGTGTAGCTCCAATTAATTTAAAAGGAGAATTAATTGAAGAGGAATTTGATAAGTTGCTTTCGAAAAAAACAAAATTACTGGCGATTACCCATATTTCAAACACACTTGGTACAATCAACCCAGTGAAAGAATTAACACAAAAAGCACATGCTGTTGGAGCTAAAGTACTATTAGATGGAGCCCAAAGTATTCAACATACAAAAATCGATGTGAAAGACCTAGATTGCGATTTTTATGTTTTTTCAAGTCATAAATTATTCGGGCCAACTGGCATTGGAGTTTTATATGGTAAAGAAGATCTACTAGATCGAATGCCACCCTATCAAGGTGGTGGAGATATGATTTCACGGGTTACTTTTGAACACACGAGCTACAACGAATTGCCTTTTAAATTTGAAGCTGGTACACCACATATTGCCGGTGGTATTTGCTTGGGAACTTCTATTGATTTTTTAAATTCTATTGATCTTATCGGGGCTGAAAAACACGAAGGAGAGTTAACAAAATATGCAGAAAGTCTTTTAAATACATTTGAAGGATTGCATATTATTGGTGAAGCAAAAAATAAAGCAAGTGTTATATCTTTTACTGTAGATGGAATTCACCCTTTTGATATTGGAACCTTACTTGATAAACAAGGAATTGCTGTTCGCACTGGTCACCATTGCACGCAACCACTGATGGATTTCTATAAAATCCCTGGAACGACTCGCGCTTCTTTTGCATTTTATAATTCTAAAGAAGAAATTGACTTATTTGTGGAAGCAGTAGAAAAAAGCATAAACATGTTGAAATAATGGCAATTCAAACTATCCAAGAAAAACAAGAAGAAATCGTTTCAGAATTTGAGATGTTTGACGATTGGATGGCTAAATACGAATACTTAATCGATCTTGGGAAAGATTTACCCCTGATTAAAGAAGAATTAAAAACCGATGAGCGTCTAATTGAAGGTTGTCAATCTCGTGTTTGGCTAAATGCAAACTGTGAAAATGGAAAAATGCAATTTTCAGCAGATTCCGAAGCTATTATTACGAAAGGGATTATTGGGTTATTAATTCGCGTTTTAAATGATGAAAATCCAGAAACTATTCTGAAAACTGATTTAAAGTTTATTTCAGATATTGGACTTCAAGAACACCTTTCTCCAACTCGGGCAAATGGATTAAATGGCATGATAAAGAAAATGAAAATAGAAGCACTTAAATACATTTAATATTATAAAATGGAAGACCTAGAAAATAAAATTGTAAGTATGCTAAAAACAATCTATGATCCAGAAATTCCTGTTGATGTATATGAATTGGGTTTGATTTACGAGGTAAAAATAGATGAAGAAGGAAATGTTACAATTGAAATGACGCTAACTTCCCCAAATTGCCCTGTTGCTGAAAGTATGCCGAAGGAAATCGAAGATAAAGTCGCAACTGTTGAAGGTGTTCTAAGTTCTAAAGTGAACATTGTATTTGATCCACCCTGGGACAAAGACATGATGAGTGAAGAAGCAAAATTAGAATTGGGCTTTCTTTAAACTACTTTTTTCTAAGGGTAAATCGCTTGAGTTTATAGTTTGGATAATCGTAATATTCGATCACTAAAGCATCTTTAGTTAAAACAATAATTCTAAATTTATCCGAAAGACTTCCAAATCCAACTTGAAATACCTCCAATTCTCCTCCTTTATTATTTAAAATAAAAGTTGCTGAATTGTAGTCAAGTGTGTCATAAATTATCAATGGAACTTCTGATAAATTTTCATAAGAAAAAGCGAATGTTGCAGAACAAACTTTTGTATTCGATTGAAATTCTATTGTTCCTGTTGGTGAATCATCATAAAATGTGAATCCTTGTCCATCTACAATTCTCGCCTGAGTTACTTCCCAAATGCCATCTAGTTTATTATATGCTCGTTTCTCTTTTGAACAAGCGAATAAAAAAACTATAAGAATCAGAAAAAATCCACGAATCATAGAGCAGCTTGTATCATAGCTAGCATCCCAGTTTTTAAACACGCTGAATCTACATCAAACTTTGGATGATGAACACTATAAATAATTCCTTTTTCCTTGTTTCCAACTCCCAAACGGAAAAAACAAACTGGAATAGTTTGACTGTAAAATGAAAAATCTTCAGAAGTCATGCGAAGTGCTAATCCCTCAATCTTTTCCGGACCAAAGAAAGATTCAAATTTTGCTTTTAATTTTTCTGTAAGTTCTTCATCATTCTTTAAAAAAGGATAACCTTTTGAAACGATCAAATTAACATTTCCTTTGTACTTATTTTCCAAGTTATTTGCTAAATCCATTAAAAGAATAGCTGCCTTTTCCCTCCATTCTTCATTCATAGTTCGAAAAGTGCCTTTTATTTCTGCACGTTCAGGAATTACATTTGTAGCACCAAGTGCGTCAAAATGTCCAAAACTTATTACACATGGAACTTCCTTAGGGCAAGATTTATGAATGATGTTTTGTGCTTCAATAATAAATTCTGAACCAATTAGAATTGGATTTATACATTTCTCTGGCATAGCCCCATGACCACCAACACCAATAATTTCAAGATGAAGTTCATCACAAGAAGCCATATTTAAACCTGGTCTTATAGCCAATTTACCAACTTCTAACTCAGGAAATACATGAAGAGCATACATTTCCTTAACTTTTGGGTTTTCTAAAACTCCTGCTTCAATTAGTAAACTTGCACCACCTGGATTTTTTTCTTCTCCTGGTTGAAAAATTAGTTTTACAGGATGCTCTAAGTCCTCACGCAATTCAAAAAGAATCTCTGCAGCACCAAGCAAAATAGATGTATGAACATCATGTCCACAAGCATGCATTACGCCCTCAACTTTTGACTTATAAGACGCTGTATTTTGCTCCTGAATCGGCAAGGCATCTAAATCTGCGCGTAATCCTATGCAAGCTTGATTTTCTGAATGTTTAGAAGAACGAATAATGCTAACAATTCCAGTTCCAGCTACACCTTTTTCATAGGGAAGTCCAATTTCTTTGAGCTTTGCTGCAACATATTCCATTGTATTGAATTCCTTGTAGGAAAGCTCTGGATTTTGATGCAAATGCTCCCTGTAGCCCTTTATTTTTTCATAAATAGCAGAAACCTTGGTAGTGATTACTTCTTTTATTTCATGATTCATCTGAAGAAATTGAAGTGTAGCCTGAAAGAATCATTCGAAAAGAAATATATGCCATTAAAATTCCAAAAAGTAATTGCACAAGACCTGGGGATATTTTTAAGGATAATTTTGATCCAAAAAATGCACCTACTATAAATGTCATTGCGATTACTAGTCCATATTCCCATTTAACATTTCCACTTTTCCAATAATTTAATACTGCAAAAGAAACAACTGGAAGCATTAACACAAATAAACTTGTTCCTTGTGCTTGATGCTGCGTTAATCCCAAAAGAAAAACAAGTGCAGGAACAATGATGATCCCGCCACCCACTCCAACAAAGCCGCTTAGCAATCCTGCAAAAAGACCAATTGAAACGAGCATAAAAATTGTCTGTGGAGTCATATGAATTATTTTACCAAAGATATAAATGATTTTTATAACTTATACTTTTCAATTATTAGTACTAACTAATCTACCATTAAATTACAGCCACGCAAATCTGATTGTTCCATTCTGCCTTCCAAAATAAAACCGCCAGGCACATTTCTTCCTAAATCTTGTGTAGCAATAAAACTACAACTGTGAATATTTGCTAAGTCGATAACATTGATCGCTCCTTTTCCACTTCCTTCAATTAAAGTTAAAGGATCATGTACTTCTCTAAAAAGAACTTTCATCCATGGAGGACATGAAAAAATACCCTCCTCGAAACTATAAGACTGAGAAAGTAATTCTGTCATGCCGTATTCTGAGGAAACAAAGGGAACATTTAAACCTTTCATCAATTCAAGATGAAGTAATTTTTTAGATATTTCTTTTCTTCGCCCTTTCATTCCACCGGTTTCAATTATGATTGCTTCACTTAAATTTATATTTTTTTCTGCTAAATCCAATAAGGCATATGAAACGCCAAAAATCACAACTTTTTTACCTGAAGCGCATGCTTTTTTATAGCGAATTTCGATTTCCTCAGGTTCATTTAACAAAAAGCCAGATAAGTTATTTGCTGTATCACTTATCAAAGTATCTACCATGTACACCAAACTTGAATTCCCCTGCTCTTGGTAATTTGGTAATAAAGCTAAAATAACATGGTTCGAAATAGCACCAAAAAATTGATGATAAATCGCTCTAAAATTAGATTCATACAACTTAATATCGCGAACAATGTGTTTACTGCGAACACTATTTCCAGTTCCACTGCTTAAAAACAAAATATCATTACTGCTTTTTTGACCGCAATTAATTTCATTAGTCTTAAAGAATTCAATCGGTAAAAATGGAATTTCTTCCAAAGACTTTGCATTTTGACGATTTAATAGGTGAACATAATCTCTGTAAATACTACAATTTTTTAGTTGATAATGAAAGACCTCCAAGGCAATTCTCTCGAAATCTGCATCAGATTTTATTGCTAGTAAATTTGAAAAATCAACCATGTAGCAAAGTTAGGAGAATAAATTGTTCGAGAATGTGATTACCTTTGAACTTTCAACAAACATACTTGTTCTAAAATAGGATAAAAATAATTTTAAAATGAAAAAAACAGGAGTTTTACTCTTACAATTAGGAACACCGGATAGTCCAAGCACAAGAGATGTGCGGAGCTATTTATCCGAATTCTTAAATGATGGTAGAGTAATCGATATTCCCTGGCTCCTTAGAAAAATATTGGTGAATGGTGTCATTGTTCCTTTTAGAGCTCCAAAATCAGCAAAAATCTATAAAGAATTGTGGGAGCATGGAAAAGGTGTTTCTCCTCTTTTAGAAAACTCTCTTGCAGTTCAGGAAAAAGTGCAAGAAGCATTTAAGGGTGAAAATATCACAATAGAAATGGCAATGCGCTATAAAAATCCTTCAATGGAATCTGTCCTAGAAAAAATGCGCTTAGCAAATTACGACCAAATTATAATTCTTCCTCTTTTTCCTCAGTATGCTAGTGCATCATCTGGTTCAGCAATTGAAAAAGCAATGCAAATAATCGGAAAATGGTGGGTAATTCCAGAAATTAAAATTATAAACCAGTTTTGGGACAACGAAGGATACATTGACTCTATCGTTGAGCGTGCAAAAGAATTTAATTTAGCAAGTTTTGACCATATACTATTCTCCTATCATGGTCTCCCAGAAAGACAAGTTGATAAAGTTTATGAAGGAAAAGATTTATGTGGCGATCAACCCTGCGAGAGTGAAGTAAACGAAAAAAATAAATTTTGCTACAAAGCAACTTCCTTTGCAACTACGCGACTCATTGCTGCAAAACTTGGTATTCACGAATCGCGCTACACCGTTTGTTTTCAATCACGCTTGGACAAAAAGTGGCTGACTCCATTTTCTGATAAAGTAGTAGAAGAATGGGGTAAAAAAGGCGCGAAGAATCTATTGGTTTTTAGTCCTGCTTTTGTTGCAGATTGCCTAGAAACAATCATCGAAATTGGCACAG